>ENA-ORSI01000503-ORSI01000503.1-human-gut-metagenome-genome-assembly--contig:-NODE-503-length-41908-cov-2.961914_pt1 | contig 41908 bp, 42 predicted proteins | sample MGYA00242187_ERZ509154 | MGnify/ENA primary metagenome ERZ509154 (study PRJEB26280, sample SAMEA2338627) | human gut metagenome | biome: human gut; feature: human-associated habitat; material: faeces...
CCGACCTTGTAGATCGTCGCGGCGATCAGTCCGCCGATGATCTCGCTCGAAAAATGCGTGGTCGGCTGGTGGCAGAGATTGGTGAACTGCGCGGACTTAATACCAAAGAGCTGGAGTCAATCAAAGCGTTTGTGACGCGTACTCACGAAAACTGGATCCCGAAATACCGGGAGTTCGCCACCCAGTTTCCCCGTCGCCTGGTGTTCGTTGGTACCACCAATGAGGACGAATTCCTTGCGGACAAGACCGGTAACCGCCGGTGGTTGCCCGTTGGGGTGTCGAAAGTCGATGTGAAAGCGATAAAAACCGACCTGCTTTTGCTCTGGGCTGAGGCTCGTGAGGTGTTTCAGCGCCTCGGCGGTATCCAGTTCCGTGAGGCTGAACAACTGGCAGCGAGTGTCCATGAGCAGTACACCATCAAGGATGCCTGGCTTGAAACGGTAGAGAAATGGCTCGACACGCCAGACCTGATGACTAATGAACTTCCGCGAAATTGCGAATTTTTACGCGCAAGTGATGTTTTGCGTGATGCGATTGGGCTAAATCCTGACCGCATCGGAAAACGCGAAGAAATGCGAATTAGCAATGTTTTGCAAAATTGCGGATATAAGCGTGAAACACGACGTGTTGAAGGCAAGTTAATGAAGGTTTGGCGGCGGGCGTAACCACCTGTTACCACCTGCAAAGGTAAGGTGGTAACTTTTTAACGTATTGAAATTTAAGGTTTGTTACCACTGTTACCACTGTTACCACCTTATTACTAACAACCCCATATATATATATAAGTCGTTCAGGGAAAGGTTAAGAACATGGTGGTAACAGTGGTAACAGGTGGTAACACCGCGAACTGGTAATTTTTTGCATATTGGGCTGCGTAATACACGAATCGGAACTGCGTTATTCACGCCCACGGATAAACAGACGAGGTTCCCGGAAAGTTGTTTCGTAGCAAAACGTAGAGGTCAGAGCTATGCGTGATATTCGACTGGTTTTAGAGCGATGGGGGGGCTGGGCTGCGAGCGAAGGTTGCAGTGTCTACTATCCACCTGTTTCCGCTGGATTTAAGAATCTGCTACCTGCAACGCAAGCCGGGCGGCTGAAGTGCAGTGACAATGACGGTCTGATCATCAGCTCTGCTATGAACTGCCTGAAGAAAAAAGATCCGTACCTGTGTACGCTCCTTGAGTGGCATTACATCCAGGCGATGCCTGTGAGGGCTATGGGTGTGAAGCTCGGCGTATCACACACTCAAGTTCTGAAGAGGCTCCAGGCTGCAGAGGGATTTATCGACGGCTGCCTGGCTATGCTGGACGTGGTTCTGGAAATGGATCAAGCAGTTCAGTCAAAGCCTAAGGCTATCAGGACTTTGCGAAGGAGCTGCCCGGCGGCATAATATCCAGTAATCAATCACGTAAGGGAATCAGATGGTATTCAGGATTGCCGTAAACACCTGACGGCTTCAGGTATCAAGGTAAGATAAAAAATAGTTGTGGAATTCCAAAAAGCCGATTAGCCTGATATCTGTTGAAAACAGTTCATCACGAAGAGGCTTCCGCAAGGGGGCCTTTTTTATTGCCTCATTCTGGGGAAAAGTTAATAAAACAGGGCTTTCGCTGCGAAAAAACGCTATGCAGTTTTTGCCCTTTTTTATGCACCTTTTATTCACTCGAATTTCGTCATTCTGGACCACTTAAGTTGATTAAATAGGCCTTTCATCGCAAATCTATTACGAGCGGGGATCGTGTGGTTCCTATAACGTACATTATGTTAAATAACATCCTTTTTTAACAAATTTAACAAGGTTCGCTATGGCGAACTTTTTTTGTATTCAGGGCCCACCGAAGGACGGTTCATACCCCAATCCTACGGGCGTATACGCAGGGCCCGCCTTTCAACAACACCCCGTAATGGCGGAGGTGGGAAGTATGAAAATGCACAATGCTCCTCATTCCTGGCCTGACTTACTGGAACTCTTACAAAGTTGGTGGCGTGGAGATACGCCGTTGGGCGCAGTGGTTATGTCAATTGTTATGGCTGGCTTGCGCATTGCCTATTTTGGCGGTGGTGGCGGCTGGAAACGAAAAACGCTTGAGATTTTGCTCTGTGGTGCTCTGACGCTGACCTTTGCATCCGCTCTTGAGTATGTTGGATGGCCTAAATCGCTTTCTGTTGCCATTGGTGGTGGTGTTGGGCTGATCGGTGTGGATGCTATTCGTGGGGCTGCAATGCGAGTAATCGGTAACAAGTTTGGTGGCTCTAAGGAGTAATTCATGCAGACACTAAATTCCCAACGTAAAGCTTTCCTGGATATGGTGGCATGGTCAGAAGGAACGGATAACGGGCGACAACCGACACGTAATCACGGTTATGACGTTATCGTCGGAGGTGAGTTGTTCACTGATTACTCCGATCACCCTCGCAAACTTGTCACGCTAAACCCGAAGCTTAAATCAACAGCCGCAGGACGGTATCAGCTTCTTTCACGCTGGTGGGATGCCTACTGTAAGCAGCTTGGCCTGAAAGATTTTTCGCCAGAAAGTCAGGACGCTGTGGCGCTGCAGCAGATTAAAGAGCGTGGCGCTTTACCGATGATTGACCGTGGCGATATTCGTCAGGCAATCGACCGTTGCAGCAATATCTGGGCGTCGTTACCTGGTGCAGGTTACGGTCAGTATGAACATAAAATCGGTGACCTGATTTCCAGGTTTAAAGATGCTGGTGGGGTGGTAAATGAAGCTGACTTATAAGATTGTCATCGCGGCATTTTTCTTCTCTGCCTTTGGGGCGCTCGTCTGGTCTGCAAACCATTACCACAGCAAGTATCAGGCAGAAAAGTTGCGGGCTGATAAAGCGGAAGGTGAAGCTGAATATCAAGGGAAAGTGATAGCTAATCAGGCATTAAACTTCAATCGTTTTAACCAGATAGCAGAAAACGCAAGCCGATTAAATTCTCTGGTCGACATCGGTCACGAGAAGACAGTCATCAAATACCGTGAGGTTCTGCTCCGTGAAAAGAACTGTGATTTCCCTGTTCCTGTTGATATTGCTGTCGGGTTGCTCAACTACGCGAACCGTTTACGCGCCAGCGCATTGCACGCCGATTCCGGGGACATTGACTCAGCCGGTGATCGTGCCACTACCACCAGAACGTTGACATATTGCCAGGCTGTTCTGTGGATTAACCCACTGTTGGCGGCCATCGAGAAGGCGAATAACCAGTTGGCTGGTGTCCGACAAATAGAACAGTCCCGGTAATAGCATTACAGAAGCTCTTCCAGGAGGGGCTTCGATAATGACCTGATAACTGGAAAATAAAATGACTAAGAAGCTGAAAGCAAAACACGAGGTGTTTTGTCGCGAGTTTCTTGTCGATCTGAATGCTACACAAGCAGCTATTCGCGCAGGCTACGTCTCCAGGCGAGCACATGTTACGGGGGCTGAACTATACGGTAAACCTGAGATACGCGCCCGTATTAACGAGCTAAAGCAGGAGCGTATTGATCAACTGGGCATTGATGCGAATTATGTGCTGATGCGACTGGTTGAGATCGACAGGCTCGATGTGGCTGACATCCTGGAGGACGATTTAAGTATTAAGCCTCTGTCTGCGTGGCCGGAATCGTGGCGTCGGTACCTGAGTGGATTTAACCTCGCTGAAATGTTTGAGGGGCGAGGAGATGACAGAGAAATGGTCGGGATCCTTAAAAAGATTAAGTGGCCTGATAAGGTTAAAAACCTTGAGTTGCTTGGGCGTCATGTTTCTGTTCAGGCGTTTAAAGACAACGTCAAAAATGAAGTGACTGGCGCTGATGGAGGACCCGTCAGAACAGAAATTACCAACTTAACGCCGGAGCAGGCTGCAGAGGCGTATAGAAAAATGATGGGCTAAGTATGCCGTTACCATTCCCCTTCGATTTTAAACATCCTGATTACCAGATGGTTTTTGAATGGCGGATGGAACGCCTACAGCGCATTCGCCAGAATCCTGAAATATTGCCCGTATTGAAGCAGTTTTACCGAACCAATCCGGCTCAGTTCATCATCGACTGGGGCATGACAACGGACCCGCGTAATATTGATTATGGCCTGCCGGTGACCATTCCGTTTTTACTCTTCCCTAAGCAGGAGGAGTGGATCCACTGGATTATGGAACGCTGGGGCAATCGGGAGAATGGTATTACCGAAAAATCCCGTGAAATGGGGCTCAGTTGGACCGCGATCGGACTGGCCTGCTCGCTTTGTCTCTTCAACAAAGAAATGGTTATCGGTTTCGGCTCCCGTAAAGAGGAATACGTCGACAGCACTGGTGACCCGAAAGCATTGTTCTGGAAGGCACGCAAGTTCGTGGAAACGCTACCTGTAGAGTTTCGCGGTTCGTGGAGTGAGAAGAAGCACGCGCCATATATGCGTGTTGAGTTTCCTGAAACTGGTGCCGTTATCAAAGGCGAGGCTGGCGATAATATTGGTCGTGGTGACCGTACCACGCTTTATCTGGTTGATGAGGCTGCATTCCTTCAGCGTCCTCTGCTGATTGATGCGGCGTTGTCACAAACGACGCGTTGCCGTATCGACCTGAGTTCAGTTAACGGCATGGCTAACCCGTTCGCTCAGAAGCGTCATGGCGGGAAGATACCGGTATTCACATTCCACTGGCGGGATGATCCTCGCAAGGATGAAGAGTGGTATCGCAGGGAATGCGAGAAAATCGATAATCCGGTGGTGGTGGCACAGGAACTTGATCTGAACTACAGCGCATCAGCGGAAGGCGTTCTGATTCCATCCGAATGGGTACAGGCTGCCATTGATGCGCATATCAAACTGGGTATCCAGCCAACAGGCAAACGACTTGGCGCGATGGATGTCGCCGACGAAGGCAGGGACAAAAATGCCTTTTCCACCCGTCATGGCTTCCTCTTGGAAAATGTGCGGGAATGGTCCGGTGTGGGCAGCGACATTTATCAGTCCGTCGAGAAGGTTTTCGGCTTTTGCGAACAGGACAACCTCGAAGAGTTTCGCTTTGACGAGGACGGGCTGGGCGCTGGCGTTCGCGGCGATGCACGCGCTATCAACGAACTGCGTAACGCTGCGCGTCGACCGTCAATACTTGCCACACCGTTTCGAGGTAGTGGCGCGGTATTTGATCCGGATGATGAAGCTGTTCGCGGGGACAACGGGCAAGCAGCACGTCTGAACAAGGACTTCTTCGCTAACGCCAAAGCCCAGAGCTGGTGGCGGTTACGTAAACTTTTTCAGAATACCTGGCGCGCCGTGGTTGAAGGTATGGCTTACAACCCGGACGAAATCATCTCAATCAGCAGTAGCATGGCACTCAAAGATAAACTCATCATCGAGCTTTCGCAGCCGACCTATTCCATTAATGGTGTGGGAAAAATCGTTATTGATAAACAGCCTGATGGAACCCGATCGCCAAACCTTGCCGACTCGGTGATGATCAACTATGCCCCAATGAATTCAGCCCTGAACATCTGGGAGCTGCTAGGGAGACAGGCCTGATGGCACGAAACAAACAAGCCCTGCGGCGAACTGCGCAGGCTACAGCTGATGGTTATGAGAATTTTATTGCCCGCGTAGGGATGCAGACACCTAACCAGCACTCAGCATCCACCTACCGGGCTAATTTCACCAGTCGTAACCGCATGCTGGTGGAATGGTCCTATCGTTCATCCTGGATCATCGGCGAAGCAGTCGATGCTATCCCGGATGATATGACCCGCAAAGGCATTCGCATCACTTCGGAAATTGATGCAAAAGATCGTGGCATTCTCGAATCACAACTGGATGAGTTGCAAATCTGGGATGCGCTGAATGACGTGCTGAAATGGTCGCGCCTCTACGGCGGCGCGGTGGGTTTCATCATGATTGAGGGGCAGGCACCAATGACCCCGCTGCGACCCGAAACCATCGGTAAGGGCAAGTTTAAGGGGATTCTCCCGCTCGACCGCTGGATGATCGACCCGGTACTGACCCGCCGCATTAAAGATATGGGGCCGGACCTGGGTAAACCTGAGTTTTACGATGTGGTGACCACAGCAACGGGAATTCCTGCCTGGCGCATTCATCACAGTCGCCTGATTCGCTTTGATGGCGTCACGCTGCCATTTCAGCAGAAGATGACCGAGAACGAATGGGGAATGTCGGTTGTAGAGCGTATCTGGGATCGTCTTACCGCGTTCGACAGCGCTACTGTCGGCGCGGCGCAGCTGGTCTACAAAGCGCATTTGCGTACCTACAGCGTGGAGAAACTACGCGAGCTTATCGCACTTGGTGGTCCTGCGTATGAAGCGTTGCTGAAGAATATTGACCTGATTCGACAGTTCCAGAGCAATGAAGGCATGACTCTCATGGACTCGCGGGATAAGTTTGAAACCCATCAGTACAGCTTCAGTGGTCTGGATGACATCCTTTCACAGTTTGCAGAACAGATTAGTGGCGCTGTTGGTATCCCACTGGTGCGGTTGTTCGGACAGTCACCGAAGGGATTTTCTACCGGCGATGCAGACCTTGCCAACTATTACGACCGGGTAAGCTCGTTGCAGGAGAGGCGTTTACGTCTTCCGGTGCGGCGGATACTGGACATCATGCATCGTTCGGAACTTGGCAAGCCGCTCCCGGATGATTTCACGTTTGAGTTTAACCCGCTCTGGCAAATGTCTGATGTCGATCGTTCAACGGTGGCGTTAAATACCACCAACGCAATCAGTACAGCGCTGGGTGATGGTCTGATGACACTGAAAGCCGCTATGACTGATTTGCGCGAAAATTCTGACGTAACCGGCATCGGGGCATCCATTACCGACGAGGACATAGAGAATGCCGAAGACGAAGCGCCGCCCGGCATCGGCGAACCTGATGACGAACCGCAGGAACCGTCAGGCGGAAATCCGGTATCGAACCAGTCTACGCAGGATAGCGCGGGCGGTCGGGGACATCGTAAATGGTCGCTACGATGGTTCAAATGACAGTATCACGGAAATTATTGAGGCGCTGGAACGCTACAGTGAAATCATCACCCCCTGGGCGACAAAGGTCGCGGAAAACTTTACCGCCGACATTGTGCGCAAGAATGATGAGCAGTGGCGTAAACACAGCAAAACCATCAGCCGTGAGCTACGCAATCTGGTAAACAGTGCCCCTCCAGGGCAGGTGATGAAATCCATCGTTGCTGAACAGGTTAAGTACATCAAATCGCTACCCCTCGAGGCGGCTGACAGGGTGTACGACATCCAGAATCGGGCGATAGAAGCTGTTGTTACCGGTGGGAGAGCGGAACATTTTGCTAAAGAAATAGCCGCATCGGGTGATATAGCAAAGTCCAGAGCTGACCTGATTGCCCGTACTGAACTTGGACGTGCAACCGGAGCGCTGGATCAGGCGCGTGCGCTGTCAATTGGTTCGAATGGTTATATCTGGCGTACAGCCGAAGATGGTGACGTCAGGCATTCTCATCGGGAAATGGAAGGTAAATTTGTCGAATGGGGCAAACCTCCAACGCTTGATGGCATGACCGGTCACGCTGGCGAGCTCCCGAATTGTCGCTGTTATAAAGAAATCGTTTTTCCCACCACCCATTCTTATCCCGCCTGAATCGCAGGTAACACATGAAATATTTTTTCAATACCCGGCTGGGGGAAACCCGCTATCAGCTGGCTGACGGCTCGTTGCTGTGCAGAGACGTGCCGATAGGACGAACAGGTAAGCAGCTCTATGGTGCTGATGACCTGCCAAAACTGAAACCCGATAAGTTCGGTGAAATAGTCGTCACGCGTTCTCCTGAACAGGTATTTCATCCCGCCACGCTTGCCTCATTCGAAGGGATGAGCATCACGATCCTGCATCCTGAAGATGAAAACGGGAATGTGCGGCTGGTAAATCCCGAGAACTGGAAAGAGCTTGCTGTCGGGCACCTCCAGAATGTCCGGCGCGGGACGGGTGCGCAGTCTGATTTGATGCTGGCTGACCTTATCGTCAAAGACGAAAACGCCATTCAGCTGATCGAAGATGGCCTGCGCGAAGTGTCGTGTGGCTATGACGCGGAATATAAACAGGCTGAGCCGGGTAAGGCTCAGCAGGTCGATATTACCGGAAACCATGTGGCTCTTGTCCCTAAAGGCAGAGCCGGAAATCGTTGTGCAATTGGAGACAGAGACACAATGGCAAATCAAAAGAAAAGCTGGTGGACCCGCATGCGCACGGCCATCAAAACGGGTGACGCTGACACCATGAACGAACTGGTGGAGTCGGCTCCCGCATCGGTTACAGGAGATGAGGGGGATTTGCCGCAGGGCGTTAATCTCAACATCAACCTGTCCCCGCAGCAACCGCTACCGGACAAAGCACCAGAGATGGGCGGAGGTCCAACCGGCGACAGTGATGATGACCTCAAAACATTACTGAAAGCCCTGCTGGCTAAGCTGGAAGGAAATGCGACGGGCGATAACGACAATAAGCCTGACGATAATCCGACCGGTGACGGCGAGGACGATGAAGAGGAAACCACGATTACTGGTGACTCAGCCTGGCGTGCCGAAGTTATCGTTCCGGGTATCGATCTGAGCCGTAAGATGAAACCGACCGCGTTCAAACGCGAGGTTCTGGCTTCTGCTGACAAAACGCTGGTTCGCCAGATAGTCGGTGATGCGGATATCCGCAAATTACCGAAACAATCGGTCGACATGGCGTTTAATGCCGTGTCTGAGATTGCCAAAGGGCGAAACACCCGCGCCACCACCGGCGATGCACAGCGCCCAAACATGGGCATGACCAGTATCGCTTCCCTGAACAAACAAAACGCTGAATTCTGGGCAAACCGTAAAGGGTAAAAAATGAATAATGTATTTCTGTACCGGATGCCTGTTGGCATTGCCGGGGCTGTCTCTCGCCCGCAGGACTTAACCGTCGAACCGGTGGTCCTTAAATCCGATAACGCCTTCGCTGCCTATGGGCTGGCTGGTAAATACGATGATGACGGTTTTTTCGTGCCGCTGGCAGATGGTGATACCGCAGACAAGGTGAAGGGGATCTACGTGCGCCCTTATCCTACCACGTCGCAGCCGGACATGGTTCGCCAGGTGGGGAGTGGCAAGAACTTCCCGGGCGACGCCATGAAGCGTGGCTACGTGACCGTTAATCTCGGTTCTGATTTTGATGCCAGCACCATCAAAAAAGGCGACCCGGTATACGTTGTCGTCTCCACTGATGAATCCATCAAAGTGCCGCTGGGTGGATTCATGGCCACGTCAGTCAGTGGCAAAAACGTGGTGCTGACCAACGCTGAATTCACAGGTGCCGGTGATGCTGACGGCAATGCAGAAATTTCCTGGAAGATTTAAGGAACAGACGAATGATTACTTTTGATCAGGCAACCGTTGACAGCTCTGGTGCCTTTCTCATCGGGGAGCTGGAGCGACTCGACCAGACGCTGAACCTGCCACTGGTGGGGTACACCTGGACCCGCGATATTCAGTTGCGTGAAGATGTCTCTATCGCAGATGACATTTCCAGCTGGACGAATACCAGCTTCGCCGCTGCGGGTACTGGTGCAAATCCGAATGGCAAAAACTGGGTAGGCAAAGACTCAACCGCTATTGCTGGCGTGAACGTGGATACCGGCAAATCCGGTAACCCGCTGAACCTGTGGGGGATGGAACTTGGCTGGACGGTCATAGAATTGCAGGCTGCTCAGCAGGTCGGCCGCCCGATTGATACGCAGAAGTATGACGGGATGCAACTGAAATGGCAGATGGATAACGATGAACAGGTATATGTTGGCGATTCCGCATTAAACCTGAAAGGCCTTGTTACCCTGGACGGCGTGCCTGTCAACAACGCCGCCAAAACGTGGGCAACCTCAACACCGGACGAAATCCGCGCAAGCATTAACCAGGTGCTGTCTGATGCGTGGGCCGCTTCTGGTTACTCTGTGGTTCCGCGTGATTTGCTGATCCCGCCTGAGCAGTTTGCTCTGTTGTCCAGCATCATCGTTTCATCTGCGGGTAACCAGTCCCTGTTGACGTACCTTCAGACCAACACCATCAGCTATCACCAGAACGGTGTTCCGCTGAATATCCGCGCGGTTAAATGGCTGAAAGGCCGTGGTGTGGGGAATAAGGATCGCATGGTTGCGTACACCAACGATAAAAAATACGTCCGTTACCCGCTGGTTCCGCTTCAGAGCGTGCCGGTGCAGTATCGCGGTCTGTATCAGATCGTCACTTACTACGGCAAGCTGGGTGCAGTCGAGCCAGTGTATAAAGAAACTCTGTCCTATGTGGACGGTATCTGATAACCAGAATGGCCCCGAAAGGGGCCTGAAGGAAACTGAAATGGCGAAAGAAAAACTGGTTACCATCCATGTTCACACCCCGTTTACGCTGACGCTCGGCGATCAGTCAAAACAGGAGTTTGGCCGGGGACGACATAACGTACCGGAAGAGGTCGCGTCGCACTGGTTCACCCAGGCGCACTCTGAGATTTCCGAAAGCGTGATTAGCGACACCGATGATCTGCAACCCATTGTCGACGGCCTGCAAGCGCAGATTGCTGACAAAGATAAGCTGATTGCCGATCTGAAAGATGCATTGCTCAAACTGCAGGAGCAGAACGACAGCCTGCAGGTGCAGATTACTGCCGCCCGGACTGGCGGTAATGGGGCTAAAGATGCCAAAGAATCAAAGTCTGCCAGCGGTAAGTGATTTTCGCCGCGACTTCCCCCAGTTTGCTGACCCGGCAAAATATCCCGACGCCCAAATCGGGTTCCGTCTGAATCTGGCCGATGAACTGCTGAGCGAAAATGTCACCGGCAAAAAGTTGTTTCCGTACTTTGCCGGATTGTTCGTTGCGCACTACATGACGCTCTGGGCGGCTGACAGCAGGGCGATGCTGGCTGGTGGTCCTGGCGGCTCAACCAATGGTGTTCAGTCCTCAAAGTCCGTTGACAAGGTAAGTGTCAGTTATGACACCAGCGCGACGCTGAATCCTGATGCAGGCTTCTGGAATAACACCCGATATGGCGCTGAATTTTATCAGTTGATCACGATGTTCGGTGCAGGCGGTCGCCAGCTATGAGTTTCAAAAGCGGTGTAACAACGAGGGTGGATAACGCTAAGGCCATTCTGGATGCGCTCAGGTCGTTAACCAAAAAAGATGTGCTGGTCGGCATCCCTTCGGAAGACAGCGGGCGGGATGATGTTCCGTTTGGTAATGCGGGCATCGGTTACCTCAACGAATACGGCTCACCAGAGCAGAACATCCCGCCACGACCTCACCTGGTCCCCGGCGTTAAATCGGCAGAAGAGCAGACGGTGCCGCAGCTCAAAGCCGCGGCGCAGGCTGCACTTGATGGTAATGCTGCGGGAGCAGAAAGCGCACTCAACCGTGCCGGAACACTGGCCGCTAATGGCGTCAGGCGTTACATGACCATTACCGGCTTTACGCCGCTTGCTGACAGTACTGTTGAAGCCCGGGCTCGTCGGGGGCGCAAGGGGGCAACACTGGAACTTGCCCGGCGTGCTGCTGGCGAATCCCCGGGAACCGAACTGGCGAAACCATTAATTGACACCGGGCAATATCGCAGAGCGATTACCCATGTTGTGAGGGATAAAAATGCCGACTCTTGATGTAACAGATGTGCTTTTTGACCCCGATTTTTGCGACTTCAATTTGTGGGTAACACGCCGTGTGCAAACGGTGGATGAGGACGGGATCGGCAGCGACAGCGAAGTTAAAAAGCAGTTTGCCGGAGTCGTAACTGTTGATCGCTCTCTGGAAAACCGTCGTATGCAGGCCGGGCAGGTAATCAGTGGTGCAATTCTGATTGTGACGACTGAGCGACTGACGCAGGGACAGACTGGCCGTGATGCCGATATCGTGACGTATCAGGGCCGTGATTATCGTGTGACTTTCGTCGACCCGTATACAGCGTATGGTGCCGGATTCGTTCAGGCGCATTGTGAGTTGCTGCCGTTTGATGGGGGAATTCCGGTTGAGCAATAACACCAGCACAGAGCGCGGATGGCTGATACCAACCAGTGGCGATCCGGATTATGACGAAGCGCTCGACAGGCTGTTAAGCCAGTGGATGCGTAACGTTTCCGGTCTGTCTGCCGGGATGGTTCGTCCGCGCTGGCAGAAAGAGCAACCGCCACTGCTACCGGCTGAAACGAACTGGTGTGCGTTTGGGGTTATCGGATGGTCAGGTGATGACAGTCCGGCATTCACCAGACAGACCGATGATGGCTCTCAGCTCTGGCGGCATGAAACGATTGAGTGTATGGCTTCGTTTTATGGACCGGCGGGGATGGTGTATGCGTCCCGGTTTCGTGACGGTATATCAGTGCCGCAGAACAATGCAGCACTGAATGCGCTGGGGCTGTCTCTTGGCGATTACACAGGTCTGACTCCCTTCCCTGAACTTATTAATCAGCAATGGGTCCGCCGCTACGATATGACGGTACGCCTGCGCCGGAAGGTTGTGCGCGAGTACGGTATTAAATCGCTGGTGGAAGCACCAGTCATCTTTTTCGGAGATTAAGCTATGGCACAGGGCTTGCCTGTATCAAACGTTGTTAATGTTGATGTGATCATGTCGCCGCGTGCAGCATCAGGGCGAAATTTTGGTGCATTACTCATTCTCGGCCCGTCCACAATCATTCCGGTAAGTGAGCGCATTCGTCGTTATTCTGCCGCGGAAGATATTGGAAAAGATTTTGGCGTGGAATCACCAGAATATAAAGCTGCGCAGGTGTTTTTCTCACAATCACCGAAACCTCAGGAGGTTTTTGTTGGTCGTTGGGTGAAAACGAAGGGAGACAGCGAACAGGCCACGCCTGAGACGCTGGAGCAGGCTGTGAATGCCATGCTTGATTATACTTCATGGTATGGGCTGGGGATTGCAGACGATGCAGATATTCCGGATGCAGACTGGCTGAAAGTGGCTGCGGCGATCGAATCCTCTTCTGTAAGCCGTATTCTGGCGATTACGACAAGCGATGAGAAATGCCTGCAGACTGCATCCAGAGATGATTTGGCATCAAAACTGAAAACCGCCGGATATTCACGCAGTTTTATTCAGTATTCATCGGGTAATAAATACGCTGCGTTATCTGCATTTGGCCGGGCATTCACGGTTAATTTCAATGGCAGTAATACCGCGATTACGCTCAAGTTTAAGCAGGAGCCGGGTGTCGGGTATGAAACACTGACAGTCAGCCAGGCATCGGCACTTGATGCAAAAAACTGCAATGTATTTGTGTACTACCAGAATGATACGGCTATCCTCCAGCAGGGAGTGATGGCTAACGGCGATTTCTTTGATGAACGCCACGGCCTGGACTGGTTACAGAATTATGTGCAGACCAACCTCTATAACCTGCTTTATACCAGCACCACGAAGGTTCCCCAGACTGAAGCCGGTATTACCCGACTGTTATCAAATGTTGAAAAATCACTGGATCAGGCCGTTCAGAATGGACTGATTGCTCCGGGCGTATGGAACGGTGGCGACCTTGGCCAGTTGTCATCAGGTGACACGCTGCCCAAAGGTTATTACGTATACGCCCAGCCGCTGGATGAACAGGCACAATCAGAACGTGAAGCCCGTAAGGCTCCGGTGATTCAGGCTGCAATAAAACCTGCAGGCGCGGTTCATTACGCTGACGTACAGATTAACGTTGTTCGCTAAGGGGAAGTGAATGTCTACCTATTCTTTTATGGATGTCACTGCGACGCTGACCGGGCCGACCGGTTCGATTGACCTCGGGTACGGTTCGGCAAGTTCTGAAGAGGGGATTGTGGTTGCGATGGGCGGTCCTAAAAACACCATGACCATCGGTGCTGATGGCGAAGTGATGCACAGTCTCCATGCAGATAAAAGCGGGACGATTACCGTTAACCTTCTGAAGACATCACCGACAAATAAAAAATTGTCGCTGGCGTATAACGCACAGAGCCAGTCTTCTGCCACATGGGGGAATAACGTTATCGTGATCCGCAACAAGGTCAGCGGCGACATCATCACGGCACGCAGTGTTGCGTTCCAGAAACAACCGGATAACGCCAACGCTAAAACCGGTAATACGATGCCGTGGGTGTTTGACTGCGGCAAGATTGACCAGGTTCTCGGGGAGTTTTAATACATGGAATTCGAAATCAAAGGCGTGAAATATCGCGTGGCAAAACTCAGCGTTTTTGACCAGCTGAAAGTGACCCGCAAACTTCTGCCGGTACTGGCGGGAATGATGTCAGATTTCGGGAGCATTCGCTCCCGTTTGCCTGCTGACGGCAAAATCGACACCGTGAAATTCGAGCAGTTAAAACCGGTGTTTGAAACCATGCTCCCGCGTATCGCTGAGGAACTGTCTTCCCTGACCGAAGATGACACCGATGCGATTATTCATCCCTGTCTTGCGGTGGTATCGCGGCGTCATATGGATGGATGGGTTCCGGTATTTACCCAGGGCGAACTGATGTTTGATGATATTGACTTGCTGGTCATGCTTCATCTGGTGGCGCGGGTGGTCGCCGATTCGCTGGGAAATTTTTTGCCTACACCCCTTACCAGCACGACGCAGAGCCTGCAACAGGGCTGACGTTTAACAGCCTGCCGGACGGGCTGTCCTACCTTCTCAATCCGGTTGACGCCGGGTTAATTCCCTATACAGCACTTAAAGATGGCTCTGTCGATTTGTATGACATTGCTCTCTTGAATGACCATCTGGCGGTAAAAGCGGATAACCAGCGGCGCATTGAGAAATGGAGAGAGGATAATGAACGCTGAAACTATTAAAGATTTCCTCGTCTCGCTTGGCTTCAGTGTGGATGATGCAGGAGCGAAAAAGTTCGGTTCTGTCCTCGCCGGTACAACTGCAAATGTCATCAAAATGGGGCTGGCTGTTGAAGGAGCTGCGCTGTCCGTGGTGGCCTTCACGGCTAAGATCGCCTCCGGCCTGGATAATCTTTACTGGGCGTCACAGCGCACCGGCGCGACAGTCCAGGGAATTCAGTCTATTGGCTATGCGGTTTCGCAGGTTGGCGGCAGCGTGGACGCTGCGCGATCTTCTCTGGAAAGCCTCTCCCGGTTTATTCGTAACAATCCCGGAGCAGAAGGCTTTCTGAATCGCCTGGGCGTACAGACCCGTGATGCCAGCGGTAACATGCGTGACATGGCTGCTATCTTTACGGGCGTTGGACAGAAACTCAGCAGCATGCCGTATTACCGGGCTAACCAGTATGCGCAGATGCTGGGCATTGACGAAAATACCCTGATGGCTATGCGTCGCGGAGTGGGGCAGTTCAGCGCTCAGTATTCAGAAATGGTGAAAGCGATCGGATTTAATGCCGATCAGGCTGCCTTATCGTCAAACCGGTTTATGACCTCGCTGAAATCGCTCGGTGAAATGGCCGGGATGGCGCGGGACAAAATCGGATCGAATCTTGCGGACGGACTGGCGGGGCAGATTGATAACCTGCGCAAAAAGATAATTGAAAATTTTCCCAAAATTGAAGTCACCATCACAAAGGTCATAAAGGGGATCCTCTGGCTGGGTGAGATAGTCGGGCGGGTTGCATTTCGGATAGTCGATGGTGTCGGAGATATCATCGAGTGGTGGGGGAAACTGGATGCCGAAACGAAAAACCTGATAGAGGTTATCGGCGGTCTGGTTGTCGCCATGCGGATACTTAACTCTACTTTCTGGATGTCACCTATAGGGCTGATTACCGGTCTGATCGTGGCTCTCGGTCTCTTGTGGGAAGACTACAAAACATGGAAAGAAGGCGGTAACAGTCTTATCGACTGGGAAAAATGGCAACCGGCAATAGATAAAGCGAAGGATGCGATCACCTGGCTTCGTGATCACTTTCTGGAACTAAAAGATGGTGTTGGCGGCTGGCAAAATGCACTGGAAATCCTCGGTACATTCATCGCGGGTGTCTGGGTATCCAAGGTTCTGGGGGCTTTCGGAAAAATATCAGGTTTACCGGTCCCACCCTGGCTTAAATTGTGGGCGCTTTACGCGGGCTATATTGTTAGTGACAGAGAAAATATTGCTGATAGCGCAAAATCTTCACTGAGGTATACGAAGCGAATTATCGGCGACACGCTGGCTGCTATTGGTATAAAAACAGATATCGGACGCAGGGATGTCAGTGAGGTCCGTGAATGGCCTGCGTGGATGGACTGGTTGCACGGGGGACCCGGTAAAGTTATCCGGCAGGGACAGAGTAACGGTGTAGTGCATGGCTCCAATGTCCAGCCCGACATCCCCGGCGGCGGCACTCTTGCTGATCGCAACAATAACCCCGGGAACATTCGCCCGGTGAGCGGTAAAGGGTTCCGTTTTTTCGAATCAGCGCTTGAGGGCTGGGAGGCGATGAAAAACCAGCTCATGCGTTACTTTACCGGGAAAACAACCGGACGGGCATTACAGACTATTCAGGATATTGTCAGTACCTGGGCCCCGGCAGGTGATAACAACGATCCGAAAAAGTATGCACAGGATGTTGCGAAATGGATGGGAGTATCACCGAATGCAATATTGAATCTTACAGATCCCCGGACTATGGGAGCATTGATGCAGTCGATGGCGCGCAAAGAAGGTTATTCAAACTGGAACAGCCCGCTGGCGTATAAGGTCGCCGCTGGCAGCCTTAACCAGCAGACTGTTATAAATGTTCATGGAGTTAACAACCCTCAGGAGGCGGCTAATCTGATCGCTGACAAGCAGGGGGCTGTAAATGCCAGGGCGGTACAGCAATTGAAAGGACCTGCGTAATGGACTTTTTATCTGTTTTACTGCAGCAGCGAACCCGCTCAATAGGAATCATTATTCCTGATGTGGTTATTACCGAAAAGCACACTGACGCCCTGGAAATTACGGAACATCCGGTTGAACAGCCCACGAATGCTGGTGCCAGTGGTGAGGGCGCTGGTTATATATCAGAACACGCATTCAGGCGCCCTTCTGAGGTTGTGATGGAAACCGGTTTTTCCGGAGGCGGATCGCTGCTTGATTTTGCCAGTAACCTGACGGCTACCAGTTTACTGGGGCTGAGCCCGAAAGAACTGTATCAGGAACTGCTTAACCTGCAGCGGAATCGTATTCCTTTCGATGTGACAACCGGCAAGCGTATTTACAACAATATGTTGATAAAAACGCTGGAGGTCACGACCGATAAGAGTAGTGAAAATGTGCTTCTGGCGACGCTTACCCTCAGGGAAGTAATTATTACCTCCACGCAGTCAGTCAGGGTTGCCCCGAAAAACAATATGACCGAGGGAGTCGGAACGTCTGCTGTGCAGAATACAGGCACCAAAACAACCGTGTCACCGAATAATTCCATTCTGAAATCGCTGCCACAGATGGCGCAAGAAGGTATCTCCACTGTTGATGGGTATTTGAGCAATTTATTTCTGGGAAGATGATTCATGAAAGCCGTAGAAATCCCACTGGTTGCTGACAATCAGACTTTTGCCACCACAATTAACGGTTCGGTTTATCACCTGTCTGTCATCTGGCGAGGAGAGTACTGGGTTCTGGATCTTGCTGACAGCAATGGTTCCGCCATTATATCAGGTATACCGATGATTACGGGGGCTGACCTGCTGGCACAGTATCGATATATGGATCTGGGTTTTTCTCTGGTGGTGCTTTGCGACGTGGCAGGGCAGGAGAATCCGACGCAATTCGATCTTGGAACGCTCTCACACCTCTATGTTTTTACGGAGTAACAATGTCGAAAAACTGGATGCGTCACTTTGAATTATTGCTTGTTGATGATAAGGGCGACGGGATAAAAATTTCTGAGCTTAAAGTCACTTTCAATATTCAGAAAATGCCTGCGACCATATTTAATGGATTCGTTGGGAATTTTAAGGTTTATAACCTGTCCCCTACCACTCAGAACCGGATTATGCAGAAGGAGTTTTCGCGTATACAGGTTATTGCCGGATACAAGGGGCAACCGGATGCAGCAGGTAATTATCCTGATGAAAACGTTGGCATGATATTCAATGGAGATATCCGTTTTACTGTCACTGGTAAAGATAATGCCACAGACAGTTGGATCATATTGCAGTGTATTGACAGCTGGGAAGGCCACCTGAACGCAAGTGTGAAAACCACAGTGGCAGCTGGCTGGAAGTACAGTGATCTTTTCAGTCTGGGTATGAAATCATTCGAACCATATGGCATCGAATCCGGCGCAGTTCCTGACATGCCTGAAACGGTATTTCCCCGAGGCCGCGTTGTTTATCAAAACACATCAAGGTTGATGAATCATATCGCAGGGCAGTGTAAAGCTAACTGGTGGTATGAAAATAATCTGGTAAATATTGTTCCTGAAGATAAATATATTGGTGTTGCTACGGTGTTGAATGCTAACACCGGGCTTATCGGTATGCCACAGCAGACGATGGGAGCTGGCGTAAATGTCAGATGCCTGATTAATCCAAATATTAAGCTCGGTGGGCTTATTCGTCTGGATCAGGCATCTGTATACCGTGCCTCTTTGAGTAATGACCAGGTAGCGAAATCGCCAGCACGACTGGATGAGTCTGAAAGCGACGGTAATCTCTACGTTAACGGTCTGCCAGGCATGTCACAGCCTGCCAGTATTAATACTGACGGTGATTACATTGTGGGCAGCATTGATTATACTGGCGACACCCGAGGGCAGGCGTGGTATATGGACCTGCTTTGCCTGGCTAAAGGTGGCAAAGAATTGCTTAACTCGAAAGGGATTGATGCGGCGAAATACACATGAAAAGACCATTGTTGACAGTTTTACTTGTCTGTATCTCCTTCATTTCCTTTGCTGATACCGGTTGCGGACCATTTACGATCAACTGGAAAGCGCAAGACGGACTTGCAAGGATTAATGGACAGAAACCGGAGACACAGAAAATCATCTTTCTCAAACAGGAAGGTGATTATGACAATGTGAACATCCAATGGATGATTCCGGGTAATGGGCGTTGGTTAGGGATGGATTTTGTGGCCAGAAATGGCAAGCCGATCCTCAACGTTGAAGTTATCCGCAAAAATATGGACGACCCTCGGGAGTTCTGGACGTATGATTGCCGGAAGGTGAAGTGAGTTTGACGTTGTTTAGACAACCAGACAATTGGTGTTAAACTGCGTAGGTATTACCATTTCCAGACCAAAGATGAAAGCTAGCGTCGAACATGCAACCAAAAACACAAAAATCCAGGGATATTAAAACAGTTAATCGGGTTGTTATGACCCTGCGACCTTACTTGTGTTTTGAGCAGGATATTACCGTTTTTGTTAAAGAACGAACTGCTAAGCAGATCGAAGAGATTCAGGACCTGGGGCTAAAATGCTCTGCATTATCCTTTTTCTACTTCACCCTGGGAGATATCGAGCGCGGTAAATATTATGCGGAAGAAATGTTGAGATATCTACCTACAGATACTGTCGCATGGAGGAACTATAATCTGGGTTTGTTCTGGTGCAGTGGAGCAGTCGAGGCTTTAAATGTGGCTAAGCGTGGATTCGATGCTACCAGTAGCCCAATTTTGGCTTGTGACGCATATTACTATTCATCTTCAGTTGCGGATTTTTCATGCTTTCTGGAAATGCGCGAGTTCCTTTTGCGTACAGAAATGTATGAGAAATTCATAGAGCAAGACCGGGAGTCAGATATGTTGCGGAGTCTGGAGTATGCAAATATAGCCAGTCGGTACAACAAAGAGGATGTGATTAAAAATATCTCAGCTTTGATGTATGAAAAACTGGATTTGGTGCAAAAACTGAACTCTGCAGTCCGTCTGCTTGATGTTACTGAGGACGGTGAAGATCCAGAGCTTATTTTTGAAATGTATGTAAACAATGCTGATGCAGCAACATGCGCAGCCATGAATGTTGAGCTTATTTCAGCTCGCGTGCGTTCTGGATTAACTGACTGGAGTGTAGGAGGCGTTTATGTCGCTCGTAATAAAGAGGACATGTTGCAATGCCAGTAACACCAAGGGATTTTCTTGCCATGGCTTCTGATGCACCTGTTTCTGATGAAATGCTTAATCGAAATGCTGTTAGCAGGGCGTATTATTCCAGCTATTTACATGTTAATGAAAAAGTGACTGCTTTGAATTTGCCGCTTCCCAAAGTAAATGGCGGTGTACACGCCCGTTTGATCAGTGGTCTGAATAATGGGGCGTACAGTGACTTAAATAACGGAATAAGTCATGATGCGCAGCTTGAAATTGCAGGGTTACTTAGTTTGTCAAAGCAGCTCAGAACAAAGGCTGATTATAAGTTACACATGACCATCAATAACACGGATAAAGCCACAGCGATAGCGAATGCTAAAGCGGTCTTTGAATTGCTTCCATAGTCATGGAAAGAACATTAGCCACATTAAACCCGCCTTCGAGCGGGTTTTTCGCTTTCTGGAGACATATGAATGCCCGTTTCTTTAAGCGCTCAACTTGGTAGCAAAGAACAGGCCGATGTAAGACTTGCTGGTTCTGTCATGTCGGCGCTGCGTGTTTCTATGCCCGGCATCGTCCAGTCATTTGATCCGGACACGGTAACGGTAGTTGTTCAACCAGCGATTAAAGGCTATGAGCCAGACTCAAATGGAATCAACCAGTCGACGACATTACCCTTGCTGGTGGATGTGCCAGTGGTATTCCCGCGCGGCGGAGGCTGTACGTTGACTTTTCCGGTAAAAGCCGGTGATGAGTGTTTGGTGATTTTTGCCGATCGTTGTATTGATTTCTGGTGGCAGAGTGGCGGGATACAGGAGCCTGTTGATGACAGAATGCATGATTTATCGGATGCGTTTTGTATTGTCGGTCCCCAGTCGCAGGCGAGGAAGATTAGCGGTATTAATACCAGTGCCACACAGTTGCGTAGTGACGACGGCAGCACCTATTTTGAGCTTAATCCTGATACCAGGAAAATTAAAATTGTCGCTCCGGGTGGTCTTGATGTGGTTGCCCCTCTGGCTGATTTTTCTGAGAAAGTAACCATTCATGGCCTGTTAACCTGGATGGGTGGCATGGTGGGGTCTGTGGTTTCTGGTGTGGCTTCAAAAATCACTGGTGCTGTTGAGTTTTTGGGTAGCGTGAAGGCTAACGGCAAGCCAATCGATGATACGCACACTCATGGTGGTGTTCAGCGCGGTGGAAGCAATACCGACGGAGTAAACTGATGCGATACAGACGTGAAGACGCCGATGGCGATTACACCTTTGGCAGCGGTGATGACACCTGGCTGATTAACTCACCGGAGGCCGTGGCGCAGGCGGTAAAAACGCGATTCGAATTGTGGTATGGGCAATGGTTTCTCGACACCACCGAGGGGACTCCGTGGATCCAGTCCGTACTCGGTAAGCAGAAGCCGGAAACCTACAACTTAGCGATCCGTAAGCGCATCCTCGAAACGCGGGGCGTTAAATCAATCCTCTCTTTCAATACGACGGTGGATACCACGACCCGACGTGTCATGTTTTCCGCTGAAATCGACACTCTTTATGGAATAACGACTGTTACATCGGAGGCGTAATGGCTCTGAACCTTGATTCTCTCGGTTTATCTGCAAAGGTAACCGCGGAGGGGATCAGTGCGCCTGATTATCAGACGATACTCAGCACCCTGATTAGCTATTTTCAGCAGATTTATGGCAGTGATGCCTACCTCGAACCGGACAGCAAAGACGGCCAGATGGTGGCTCTGATGGCGCTGGCGATTCATGATGCCAATAATATGGCGATAACTGTCTACAACTGTTTTTCACCGGCAACCGGCTATGGGGCTGCACTGACCAGTAACGTGAAAATAAATGGTATTTCACGTAAAGGCGCGACGAATTCTACGGTTGATTTGCTTCTTACAGGAACTGCCGGAACAACCATCATTAATGGCAGCGTGAAAGACAGTAATAATGTGATATGGCGTTTGCCTGCTTCAGTGGTGGTCGGCGTGGATGGTACAGTGATGGTGACCGCAAAATGTTCCGTCAGTGGTGCAGTGGCGGCGCTGGCTGGAACTATCACTGAAATTAATACGCCAACCCGTGGCTGGGTTTCGGTAACCAATCCTGCTGCAGCTACTGTAGGCACTCCAGCAGAAACTGATGCGGAGTTACGTATCCGCCAGTCGCAAAGTGTTGCGTTGCCATCAATAACCCCATTTGAAGCACTGGATGGGGCTGTTTCTAATGTTACCGGTGTAACCCGCCACAAACTCTATGAAAACGATACTGGTTCGGAGGACGGTAACGGGTTACCGCCACACTCTGTTGCTGTAATTGTGGATGGCGGTGATGTAACGGATATTGCTCAGGCTATCAGAGGAAATAAAGGCCAGGGGACAGCCACTCACGGTACAACATCCGTTACGGTTCCGGATAAATACGGCAATCCCCATGTAATCAAATTCTCGCGTTCCAGTGATGTGCCTGTTTATGCCCGGATTAAATTAAAAGTTTTTACGGGTTATACCTCACAGATAGGGCAACAGATCCAGCAGGCTATTTCCGACTATATCAATAGTCTGATGATTGGTGATTCGGTCCTTTTAAGTCGCATTTACTCACCGGCGAATCTTGGCGTGGTGAGTGGCGGGAATGCACGCTATTACGATATTCAGGAACTGACGATTGGGAAATCCCCGGGGGCTTTGTCGTCATCAAACATTGATATCAGATATAACGAATCTGCGTCCTGTACCCCGGAAAATATCGTTATAACGGTGGAGTCATGAGCAAATACACCGAACTAATCACAAACTACCACGCCACCAAACCTAAATTTCTTTCACATGTTGATCTGATGACTAGGCCGCTTATTGATGTTGCGGCTGCCACCAGAGGGCTGATTACTGCATTTGATATTGACTCTGCGGTTGGTGTGCAACTTGACACTCTGGGATTGTGGATCGGACGTAGCCGTGTTGTCAGCCAGCCTATCTCAGGTGTCTATTTCAGCTGGGATACCGACGGGCTTGGATATGATCAGGGGGTATGGCAGGGGCCATATGATCCTGATTCCGGATACATGTATCTCAGCGATGAAACTTATCGTGTCATTCTTAAAGCGAAGATTGCGATTAATAACTGGGACGGACGTAATGATTCGCTTCCGGCAATTCTTGATGCGGCAACAGCAGGATCCGGGCTGCGAATGCAAATAGTCGATAACCAGGACATGACGATATCGGTCTGGGTCTTTCCTGATACTGATATTTCAGATGTATCGCGTGAGTTAATTGCGGCAATTAAACAGGGGTATCTCACAGTAAAAGCCGCCGGGGTATGGGCGGGGGGCATTGAAACACCTTCGGTGGAAACCCCATCGGAAGGCTCAAAATTTTTTGGTTTTGATATGGATAACGAATTCATCAGTGGTTTTGATGTAGGAGCATGGGGAGTATTACTCTGATGGCGAAAAATGACTTTAAAGCGTTTGCAACTGATCGAAATGCCAATGTTATATCGCAGGAGGAATGGGAAGCGTTGCCCGCGCTTTTATCCGGATTTACAGCAGGGAAAGCCTCCAGTGCGCAAGTCAATAAGGTTATTCGGCAGGCCAGCTTTATTGCTGCAGCTCTGGCCCAGTTTGTAAGTGATAAAACGCAACGGGATGTGCTTGATAATGGTGATCTGCCCGGTTTTGTTGAATTGCTGGGATCGGGGTTTGCTGTTGAATACCTGAGCCGCAAGAATCCGTTTGGCGATATCAAATCGGATGGCACGGTGAAAATGGCTCTCGAAAACCTTGGTTTGGGAGATGGCTCCGGGAGGCTTATACAGTGTCAGGTGTTTAAAAGCTCAGGTACATACACTCCGACAAAAGGCACAAGATTTATTATTGTTGAAATTGTTGGTGGTGGTGGGGCCGGTGGTGGTTGTCAGGTCGGTTATCCCAATAATGCTGCTTGTGGTGGCGGGGGGGTGTCTGGGGTATGTTAAAGCTCGCGTGGATAATCCAACCGTAACTACTGTGACAATAGGATATGGTGGCACTGGTGCAAGTGCGTCGGTTGGTGCTCCCGGGGGAGCAACCTCTTTCGGCAATACCATAATTGCCAAAGGTGGTCTTGGTGGGAATGTTCTTGCTGAAGGCACTGCTCCTGGGGTTGTTGGTCCGTATGGAGCATATACTGAGCCGGGATTTACAGGTGCCAATATTATCGGGTCTGGAAGCGGTTATAGCTCACCAGGCGTTCGGTATTCCGGCAGTCTGGCGATGGGGGGGCCTGGCGGCGATTCAATCCTTGGTGCGGGGGCTGGGTCACAAGCCATTGTAGGCGAAGGTATTAATGCTAATGGCCATGGTGGTGGAGGCGGTGGTGCCTGTGTCTACGGTGGAGCGACGCAGCAGCGTGCCGGAGGTAGCGGAATGGCTGGTATTGCAATCATTTGGGAGTATGCGTGATGAACTATGCCGTTATAGAAAATGGTGTTGTTACCAATATTGCTGTATGGGATGGTGAGAGTGCCTGGCAACCAACTAATGCGTTAGTTATACCTGTATCCGATAATGTAAGAATTGGTTGGTTCTATGATAAGGGAAAGCTTTCGTCACCTACGCAGCCGCCAAAAACACATGATGAATTACTTCGTGAGGCAGAGAATGAAAGACAGTGTCTGCTGGATAGTGCTAATAGTTTAATTATGAACTGGCAGTCAGATTTGTTACTCGGTATTATAAGTGAAAATAACAAGGGCAATCTTTTATTATGGAAGGAATATGTTAATAGTTTAATGTCAGTGGATTTATCTTTAGCGCCAGAAATAACCTGGCCTGAAAGGCCAGAGATAATACGTTGAAATTATGTGGTGTATTATTAGGGGGAGGCCCCCCTAATAAATCAGGATGTGATTATTTTTCTGATTTTATCGTTCTTCTCCAGAAAGTGATAAGATAATGATGCCATTGCAGTATTAATAACAAAAAGTACAAGCCAGCTAAAAAGACCATAGTTAAGAACAAATGAATTTTTATTATGATCAAGGTAATATAATATAGGTAATTGCATCAAATAAAACGAATAACTTATATCTCCAAAGTAAATGATCGCTCTGTTTGCAATATTGTTTTTGATGTTGATTTTTGCCAGGTGCAATAACATAATTGATATCGCAGGAATTGTGAGATAGTTCACCCCCATGGAGTTATTGTTTTGCTGGGTGGTAGCATACAGAAATAATAAAATGCTTAATAGCCATGTATAATGGTTAACACGATAGCCATTTAAAAAAAGTATTGCGATACAGACGCCCACCACAAATTCTGGTAACCTGTATATTGGAGTTGCGTAATATACGGACCAAACTACAGGTCCCTGAATTATATCAGATAATGGGATTAATAATGCTGAAGATAAATATGAAAAAAGTAAAACATAAATTACATTGTTTTTGTTGATGTTTTTTATCAAAAATGGAAATAGGGCATAAAAAAACAATTCCACTGATATTGACCAGGTACCGCTAAAATTCCAAAAATCGAAGGTCTGATAAATCCATGATTGCATTCCAGTAACAAACAAGAATATGCTTGCAATCATTTTTAAAAAGCTTGCATCGCTGGATAACAAAAATGGGAGGGTTAAAAGCCCACAAAATAAATAGGCTGGAAATATTCTTGCTATTCGCTTCCTGAAGTAATTGTTTGACAAGGAACCATAGTAATTATAAGTCAAAACAAAACCAGAAAGCATGAAGAAAATACTCATGCCAATGACGCCATTGCTAATGGTTTTATTAATAAGCTCTCCAAAATTAACGGGGACTCTCATGTTAATGTGAAAAATAAACACATAAAAAGCAGCTATAAATCTTAAGATTGTTACTCCATCCATTTTTTTTCTTGTTATGTTATTGGTACTAGTCATTTGAGGCTTCTCATGATTAAAAGGTTCGTTATTAAAACCATTAATAATACTCTACTTACTTATCAAGTATCAACGTTTTTATGTGTGGTTTTAATTAACAGAATGCAAGAATAAATAATAATATTCTGTTTGCGATTTTTTAAATAATTGCACTTACTACTCCTCAGTGCGAGGGAGAATTGAGGATGGAATTGGGGGCTCCGTCCAAAATTTACCCCTGAATAATGGGCACAGGCCGGACGATTAATTGCATCAGGAGTTCCTCGCCTGAAGGTGGCGATCATCTATGATGTTGGCATATCGACTTTGTATAAGAGGTTTCCGGTGGGAGATAAATGAAACCGTAGCACGTCGTATGCAAGAACGTGCTGCGGTTGGCTGATAAGCTTGTAAAAATATTGAACAGGGAGTGGAGCATTCTATGAAGCTAATTTGTTTAATTTCATTTGTAGTGACTTTACTTCTTGGTCGATAATGTCGAATCCCTTATTGACTGCATCTCTTAGCTCTGCATCAATATTTTTTATCCCTTGAGCATAATCTACCATTACATTTATTTTTGCATCATGTAATCTCTTATACATGGTTTTATCTTTGTTATTGTCTGCCATGCCAATAAGGATTTTTTCATAATCACTCAATGAGTTTGTTGTTTCCTTTAAATGATTGTATTAATGAGCGTGAATATGTGTATATGTTAATTATTGAGTCTCTAGCAGAATCATTTAGTTTTGCAATGACATTCGCATTTTGCTCATAGAATGTGAAATTATCATCCCCTACAGGGAATGTGAGAATCAACATTTGTCCCGGTTTTATATTATCAATGTGTGTTTTCATCCTTTTATTATATAAATTGATTAGGGTGAAAACTTCTCCCTTAACTCCTTTTAATACTGAAAGTTGTAATTCAAGGGATTCTCTTTCTGTCTCTACTTTAGACAGCTTAGCTTGTTGGGTCACTCCTTTTAGGGTAAACCATCCGCCAATAAGAGTACCAACTAGAGCTGTGAGGGAGGAGGATAACCATCCAGGTATGCTATTTAAAAGATTACTAAATTCACTCATTATAAGTATTCGCTAATATTGAACGATATATATATCAAATTATTATAAAACTCGTCAGCTACTGGAGAAGGCAACCTGAACTTCGATCTATTCCTGCATCCATATAGTTGATGGTCTTCTGGAGCTCTTCGATTAGGGCAACAGCTTTTGCTCGAGAAATGCATATTAGTTGATCCGGAAATTCTTGTAAGGGCCAGTTTGGTATACAGGCCATGTTATCAGTGAAGGATGCAGACAAGTAAACTTCATTGGTAACCAGAGAATAGCTTACCTCAAAATTGGTGAGTTCCGGCAAACTGCTAACGTTTGACTCTTTTCTGCGCATAATATTATCCATGACTGTAATTATGTACAGGTGATGGTCTTCAATTTCGAAGAGGGAGTCAAGGGGGAGTCTCAAATGAACCGTTATAGAAAAAGGGGGGGGATCTTTGTGTTGCTGAACTTATGCAAAATTTTTTTGCACCATAAATCCAACAACACATTCAATAACACATTGCTGTATCACTATGAAAATAAATGTGTTTTTATATGATTTCACACATATCACAATTGATGCATTTTTTAGTGATTAACAGCGCCATAAGGAAACTCTCAAAACAACACAAACCGGGCGGGCATTATACGCGCATTCTTTACTCAGACCAGTTTTTTCACCAGCGCTTCGCTATGACGAATACGTTCTGGTGCCAGTTCCAGATCCTGCTGAATCAGCGCAATGAACAGCAAATCCGTTAACATTCCCTGCGCGTGACAAGCAGAGATTGAAGCACTGTTTGTCGCTTGTTCTTCGGCAATGGTATACAGGCAATGAGAAGCACGCTGTTGCAGGGCATTGGGAGTAAAGCCGGTAATAGCCAGCACTTTTCCGCCCACTCGCAGCATCTCATCTGCCGCCAGGTTTAACTCGCGTCGTACACCGGTGTAGGAAATGGCTAATAACAGATCGTCAGGGGACGACGCCTGTACTGTTGCGAGTAGCGCATGCATATCGCGCACTGCGGCAGCATTGAAGCCAATCTTCATCAGCTTCCAGGCAAAGTTTTGCGCCACCAGACCCGAAGCGCCAATACCGGTCAGAATTATCCGCCGCGCAGAGCGCAACATTGCCACGCATTCATGCAGTTTCTCTTCACTATTAACGTTTAACGTTGCGTACATAGCGGCAGTATTTTCTTTAATCAGTTTTTCGCCGACCAGCCGTAACGGATCATCACCGCGGATTTGGTTATGAATGGGCACGGAGGGAGATTCCGGCTGGCTTGCCAGCGCTTCACTCAACGCCAACTTAAGCGCCGGAAAACCTTTATAGCCGAGTTTTTGCGCGAACTTCACGACGCTGGACTGACTGACTCCGGCTTCGTTGGCCAGTTGCTGAGAGCTTAAATGGCGCGCCGTATCAGGTTGTAGCAGCAGATAATCCGCCAGTTTTTTATCACTCTGGGCAAGCCCCTGGTAACGCTGACGGATACGAAGTAAGCCGTTCATATCTTTCCTCGCGATGAAATAGTGGCGACAACAGGCAATATGAGACAAACGCGAGTGAATTTTATATTCCATTGCCGCTAATTGCCATGAATTAAAAATTCCAGTTAGCCATGATGCGGTCGATTGTTGCCGGAAAAGTGATGATCTATCTGTTAGGCTATGTAGTAGCGAAAATTAATCAGGATGTTTCAGTCCAGAGGAGTATGGTTTGGCAACTCACGAGCGGCGTGTGGTGTTTTTTGACTTAGATGGAACATTGCATCAGCAGGATATGTTCGGCAGTTTTTTGCGTTATTTACTGCGTCGCCAACCGCTGAATGCGTTACTTGTTCTGCCGTTGTTGCCGATCATAGCCATTGCGTTATTGATAAAAGGTCGTGCGGCACGCTGGCCGATGAGTCTGCTTCTGTGGGGATGCACTTTTGGTCACAATGAAGCGCGTTTGCAGGCGTTGCAGGCCGATTTCGTACGTTGGTTTCGTGACAATGTTACCGCCTTTCCGCTGGTTCAGGAGCGATTAACCACCTACCTGTTAAGTTCCGATGCTGATATCTGGTTGATTACCGGCTCTCCGCAGTCGCTGGTTGAAGCGGTTTATTTCGATACGCCCTGGCTGCCGCGGGTTAATCTTATCGCCAGTCAGATTCAGCGTGGCTATGGTGGTTGGGTATTGACGATGCGTTGTCTGGGACATGAAAAGGTCGCGCAACTGGAGCGCAAAATCGGCACGCCGCTGCGGCTGTACAGTGGCTATAGCGACAGTAATCAGGACAACCCGCTGCTTTATTTCTGTCAGCATCGTTGGCGAGTAACCCCGCGCGGTGAACTCCAGCAACTGGAATAGAGTAAAGCATAGCGGCCGTGTATAATGCGCCGCGCTTTTATAATCGGAGTTTTCTTTTTGTCTGAAGTCGAATTTAGCCACGAATACTGGATGCGTCATGCAATGACGCTGGCGAAGCGTGCCTGGGATGAGCGGGAAGTACCGGTCGGCGCGGTATTAGTGCATAACAATCGTGTTATTGGCGAAGGCTGGAACCGTCCGATTGGTCGACATGATCCCACCGCACATGCAGAAATCATGGCCCTACGGCAGGGCGGTCTGGTGATGCAAAATTATCGTCTGATCGACGCCACGTTGTATGTCACGCTTGAACCCTGTGTAATGTGTGCCGGAGCGATGATCCACAGTCGCATTGGTCGCGTGGTCTTTGGTGCGCGTGACGCGAAAACTGGCGCTGCGGGATCTTTAATGGATGTGCTGCATCATCCGGGTATGAATCACCGGGTGGAAATTACGGAAGGAATACTGGCGGATGAGTGTGCGGCGTTGCTCAGTGACTTCTTTCGCATGCGCCGCCAGGAAATTAAAGCGCAGAAAAAAGCGCAATCCTCGACGGATTAATTTTGTTTCTCTTCACTCCCTTTTCTGGAAAACAGCAGAGAGGGAGAGTGGGTCAAATAGTTTGATGACGACTGGGAAAGAAACGAGAGAAAAGGAAATTTCTCTTTGCCCAACTCCGTAGGCGATACCGCCGGATAATCCTGCGCCAGTTGCATCGCCGCTTCTGTAGCCTGCTTCTCTTTCTCCTGCAGATAACCCACCAGGCTAATCTGATATTTACGAATATTTTCGACATAAGCGTAGGCTTCATGCCCACGAGCGTAGCCGTAAGTCAGCTTGCTGTAATAGGGTTTCTGGCTAATTAAAGGCAGACGCTGTTTTACGTCAGCCCAACTGTCAGGATTACCTTTGGTTTTTGCCGTCAGGGCGCGGGCATCCAACATATGCGCATAGCCCATATTGTACGCGGCGAGGGCAAACCAGATCCGTTCGTTCTCCGGCACACTTTCCGGCACTTTACTCATCATATCCTGCAAATAACGCACGCCGCCGCTGATGCTCTGTTCGGCATCGGTACGATCCGTAATGCCGAGGCTTTGCGCGGTGTTTTTGGTTAACATCATCATGCCGCGCACACCCGTCGGTGAAGTGGCCTGAGCATCCCAGTGCGATTCCTGATAAGCAATAGCGGCCAGCAAACGCCAGTCAATTTCTTCGGCGTATTTCTCAAACAGGGGCTTTAACTGCGGCAGTACCGCATCGACGGCGCGTAAAAATGTGCGCGTATCGACGTAATCAAAATCATCGCCATGCCCCAGGTATTTCTCTTCAATGCGTGCCAGTGTACCGTCTTCATTCATTTCGTTGAAGAAGTCGAGCAGGGCGGCGGAAAGGGTATTATCGCCATCTAACGGGCTAAACCAGGTCACCGGTTGTTCATCGGTGATATCGAGCGCTACGGCGAGTTCCGGGTGAACGCGCTGAAACAGGCTGATGGCGACAGAATCAGCAATGGTGTAATCGAGTTTTCCTTCGATGACATCTTCCATTAATTCCACAGAGCCTTTTTTGTCGTCTACCTTCCAGCTTAATTCCGGGAATTTTGTGTCTTTCAGGGTCTGGAGATCGTTAACCACCACGTGACCCGGTGCAACGGTGAGTTGCTCCGCCGTCAGGTTGCCCAGCGTACGTGGGCGATACTGACCGACTTTATAAACCAGTTGTTGTGACACGGAATAATAGGTAGGGCCAGGCTGATAATTTTTTACCCGCTCACTGTTATAGACCAGGCCTGCCGCCAGCAGGTCGGCGTTACCATTATCGAGGTCGTCAAACAGCTGGCTGATATTCTGCCGCACGGTCACTTTCAGTTTTACGCCGAGGTAATCGGCAAACTGTTTCGCCAGTTCGTAATCCAGGCCAAAAGGTTTCCCGTTGATTTCGTTATAAGTCAGGGGGGTATGAATGGTGCTCACACGCAACTCTCCCCGCGCTTGAATGGCGGCGATACGGTTGTCGGCTTTACCAAACCAGGGAATGGATGGCCAGAGAGCGACCGCGAGCAGCAGTGCCAGAATGCCGATGAACAGATAATTAATCTTTAATTTTTTCAATTAGTTAATTCTCTGTGTCGTGCGCGTCCCAGCTTGAAAAAACGTAATAATAGTGAAAGGTTTACTCATAAATGAGCGGCATTTTGCGTAAACCTGCGCCAGATGGCAACTTATTACAGCCATTGGCGGCACGCGTTGCTAATTCACGATGGTGATTTTATTTCCACGCAAACGGTTTCGTCAGCGCATCAGATTCTTTATAATGACGCCCGTTTCCCCCCCTTGGGTACACCGAAAGCTTAGAAGACGAGAGACTTATGATGGAAATTCTGCGTGGTTCGCCTGCATTGTCGGCATTCCGAATCAACAAACTGCTGGCACGTTTTCAGGCTGCCAGGCTCCCGGTTCACAATATTTACGCCGAGTATGTCCATTTTGCTGACCTCAATGCGCCGTTAAACGATGATGAGCACGCACAACTTGAACGCCTGCTGAAATATGGCCCGGCACTCGCCAGCCACGCCCCGCAAGGCAAACTCCTGCTGGTGACCCCGCGTCCTGGCACCATCTCTCCCTGGTCTTCGAAAGCGACCGATATCGCCCATAATTGCGGTCTACAACAGGTAAACCGCCTTGAGCGCGGCGTGGCTTACTATATAGAAGCCGGTACGCTGACCAATGAACAATGGCAGCAGGTGACCGCTGAACTGCATGACCGCATGATGGAAACGGTCTTTTTTGCTTTAGATGATGCAGAGCAGTTGTTTGCACACCATCAACCGACTCCGGTCACCAGCGTAGATTTGCTGGGGCAGGGCCGTCAGGCGCTAATCGACGCTAACCTGCGTCTTGGCCTGGCACTGGCGGAAGATGAAATTGACTATCTGCAGGATGCGTTCACAAAGCTGGGTCGTAACCCGAACGACATCGAGCTGTATATGTTCGCGCAGGCGAACTCCGAGCACTGCCGCCACAAAATTTTTAACGCCGACTGGGTTATCGATGGTGAACAGCAGCCGAAATCGCTGTTTAAGATGATCAAAAACACCTTCGAAACCACGCCAGACCACGTTCTCTCTGCTTATAAAGATAACGCCGCCGTCATGGAAGGTTCTGAAGTGGGTCGCTACTTTGCTGACCACGAAACGGGCCGCTACGATTTCCATCAGGAACCGGCGCATATTCTGATGAAAGTTGAAACCCACAACCACCCGACGGCGATTTCTCCGTGGCCGGGCGCGGCGACCGGTTCCGGCGGTGAAATCCGCGATGAAGGTGCCACCGGGCGTGGCGCAAAGCCGAAAGCCGGTCTGGTTGGTTTCTCCGTATCCAACTTGCGTATTCCGGGCTTTGAACAGCCGTGGGAAGAAGATTTCGGTAAGCCTGAGCGCATTGTCACCGCGCTGGACATCATGACCGAAGGCCCGCTGGGCGGCGCGGCGTTTAACAACGAATTTGGTCGCCCGGCACTGAACGGCTACTTCCGTACTTATGAAGAAAAAGTGAACAGCCACAATGGCGAAGAGCTGCGCGGTTATCACAAACCGATCATGCTGGCGGGTGGGATCGGCAACATTCGCGCCGATCACGTACAAAAAGGCGAGATCAACGTTGGTGCGAAGCTGGTCGTTCTCGGCGGCCCGGCAATGAACATCGGTCTTGGCGGCGGCGCGGCGTCTTCTATGGCATCTGGTCAGTCTGATGCCGACCTCGACTTTGCTTCCGTACAGCGCGACAACCCGGAGATGGAGCGTCGCTGCCAGGAAGTGATCGACCGTTGCTGGCAGCTTGGTGATGCCAACCCAATCCTGTTTATCCACGACGTTGGCGCAGGCGGTCTTTCTAACGCCATGCCGGAACTGGTGAGCGACGGCGGGCGCGGCGGTAAATTTGAACTGCGCGATATCCTGAGCGACGAACCGGGCATGAGCCCGCTGGAAATCTGGTGTAACGAATCCCAGGAACGCTACGTGCTGGCGGTTGCTGCCGATCAGTTACCGCTGTTTGACGAACTGTGTAAGCGTGAACGAGCACCCTACGCGGTGATTGGCGAGGCCACCGAAGAATTACATCTTTCTCTGCACGATCGTCATTTTGATAATCAACCCATCGATCTGCCGCTGGACGTACTGCTTGGCAAAACGCCGAAGATGACCCGCGATGTACAAACGCTGAAAGCGAAAGGCGACGCGCTGGCCCGTGAAGGGATCACCATCGCTGACGCGGTGAAACGCGTGCTGCATCTGCCGACCGTGGCGGAGAAAACTTTCCTGGTGACCATCGGTGACCGCAGCGTAACCGGCATGGTGGCGCGCGATCAGATGGTGGGGCCGTGGCAGGTGCCGGTCGCTAACTGTGCGGTCACTACTGCCAGCCTCGACAGCTACTACGGCGAAGCGATGGCAATTGGCGAACGTGCGCCAGTTGCGCTGCTGGATTTCGCCGCTTCTGCCCGTCTGGCAGTCGGTGAAGCGCTAACCAACATCGCCGCAACACAAATTGGCGATATCAAACGCATTAAACTTTCCGCCAACTGGATGGCGGCGGCAGGCCCCCCTGGGGAGGATGCTGGCCTGTATGAAGCCGTTAAAGCTGTGGGTGAAGAACTTTGTCCGGCGCTGGGCCTGACGATACCGGTGGGTAAAGACTCTATGTCGATGAAAACCCGCTGGCAGGAAGGTAGCGAAGAGCGCGAAATGACCTCGCCGCTTTCGCTGGTGATTTCTGCATTTGCCCGCGTGGAAGATGTACGTCACACCATCACGCCGCAGCTTTCTACCGAAGATAACGCACTGCTGCTGATTGATTTAGGCAAAGGCAATAACGCGCTGGGCGCAACGGCGCTGGCGCAGGTTTATCGTCAGCTTGGCGACAAACCGGCAGATGTACGCGATGTCGCGCAACTGAAAGGCTTCTATGACGCGATTCAGGCGCTGGTTGCACAGCGTAAGCTGCTCGCGTATCACGACCGCTCTGATGGCGGGCTGGTGGTAACGCTGGCGGAAATGGCCTTTGCTGGTCATTGCGGCATTGACGCGGATATCGCCACTCTGGGTGACGATCGTCTGGCTGCATTGTTTAGCGAAGAACTGGGTGCGGTGATTCAGGTGCGAGCCGCTGACCGTGAAGCCGTTGAAGCGGTACTGGCACAGCATGGGCTTGCTGATTGCGTCCATTATGTTGGGCAGGCGGTTTCCGGTGACCGTTTTGTGATTACCGCCAACGGGCAGACTGTATTTAGCGAAAGCCGCACCACGTTGCGTGTCTGGTGGGCAGAAACGACCTGGCAGATGCAGCGCCTGCGTGACAACCCGGAGTGTGCCGATCAGGAACACCAGGCGAAATCAAACGACGCCGATCCGGGCCTGAATGTGAAACTGTCGTTTGATATCAACGAAGATGTGGCAGCACCGTTTATTGCCACTGGCGCGCGCCCGAAAGTTGCCGTACTGCGTGAGCAGGGTGTGAACTCCCATGTTGAAATGGCGGCAGCTTTCCACCGTGCGGGCTTCGATGCTATCGACGTGCATATGAGCGATCTGCTGGCTGGACGCACGGGCCTGGAGGGTTTCCACGCCCTGGTCGCGTGCGGTGGTTTCTCCTACGGTGATGTGCTGGGCGCTGGTGAAGGTTGGGCGAAGTCTATCCTGTTCAATGACCGTGTACGCGATGAGTTTGCAACCTTCTTCCATCGTCCGCAAACGCTGGCGCTGGGGGTATGTAACGGTTGCCAGATGATGTCTAATCTGCGTGAACTGATCCCAGGTAGCGAGTTGTGGCCACGTTTTGTGCGTAACACCTCCGATCGCTTTGAAGCGCGTTTCAGTCTGGTAGAAGTAACCCAAAGCCCGTCGCTGCTGTTGCAGGGGATGGTGGGCTCGCAGATGCCGATTGCTGTCTCTCATGGTGAAGGGCGCGTGGAAGTACGTGATGGGGCGCATCTGGCGGCACTGGAAAGCAAAGGGCTGGTGGCACTGCGCTATGTCGATAACTTCGGCAAAGTCACTGAAACCTACCCGGCTAACCCGAACGGTTCACCGAACGGTATTACGGCGGTCACGACTGAAAGTGGTCGAGTTACCATTATGATGCCGCACCCGGAACGTGTTTTCCGTACTGTCAGCAACTCCTGGCATCCGGAAAACTGGGGCGAGGATGGCCCATGGATGCGCATTTTCCGCAATGCACGTAAGCAGTTGGGGTAAGTCGTCAACCCATTGGTATTGCAGCCCGGATGAGACATTCACGCCGCATCCGGCATTAAGCACCAACCGCTATTATGAGCTCCCAACTTCGGGAGCTTTTTTGTGTCTTTAAATCACGACAATGGGTGGTTTGCCGTGTCGCTTTTTGGTGACACTTAACTCCTTGATTTTAATATTATCTAATAAGTTTATCTTAAGTTGTCTCTTTTTAGCGACACAGTGGCTGATTTACATTCAAATAGCGGAGAAGCCATAAACCCCTCAAAGCAGCGTATAATCAGTACGTTACCAAACTATTTTCTTTATTGGCACAGTTACTGCATAATAGTAAGCAGTGGCTCATTCACCGACTTATGTCAGCCCCTTCGGGACGTGCTACATAAAATTCGAATGACGCACAACAAGGTGCCTGCCGTCCAACTTCTGATATCAGCGTAGCTATATCAACCATCGGGCGAAACGTCGAGTTAGGCACCGCCTTATTCCATAACAAAGCCGGGTAATTCCCGGCTTTGTTGTATCTGAACTTCCCCTCGGTTAGCATCAGGCTATTCGCGTCTGACGAGAGTAACGCCTTGAAACGCTGGCCCGTTTTTCCCCGCTCATTACGACAACTGGTAATGCTGGCATTTTTGCTGATTCTGCTGCCCCTGTTGGTGCTGGCATGGCAAGCCTGGCAAAGCCTGAATGCACTTAGCGATCAGGCGGCGCTGGTTAACCGCACTACGCTTATTGATGCCCGGCGCAGTGAAGCGATGACCAACGCGGCACTGGAGATGGAGCGCAGCTATCGTCAGTACTGCGTGCTGGACGACCCTACGCTTGCGAAGGTTTATCAAAGCCAGCGCAAGCGTTACAGCGAAATGCTCGATGCCCACGCAGGCGTGCTGCCGGACGATAAACTCTACCAGGCATTACGTCAGGATTTGAATAATCTGGCTCAACTTCAGTGTAACAACAGCGGTCCCGATGCTGCTGCCGCCGCGCGTCTGGAAGCCTTTGCCAGTGCCAATACCGAAATGGTGCAGGCCACGCGCACAGTGGTGTTCTCTCGTGGGCAGCAACTTCAGCGTGAAATCGCCGAACGTGGGCAATATTTTGGTTGGCAATCGCTGGTGCTATTTCTGGTGAGTCTGGTGATGGTACTGCTTTTCACGAGGATGATTATCGGTCCGGTGAAAAATATCGAGCGCATGATCAACCGGCTGGGGGAAGGGCGTTCTCTGGGCAATAGCGTCTCGTTCAGTGGACCGAGCGAGTTACGCTCGGTTGGGCAACGTATTCTTTGGTTAAGTGAGCGCCTGTCATGGCTGGAATCCCAACGCCATCAATTTTTAAGACATTTATCTCATGAATTAAAAACGCCACTGGCGAGTATGCGCGAGGGCACTGAATTACTGGCTGATCAGGTTGTCGGGCCGCTTACGCCAGAGCAAAAAGAGGTGGTGAGCATTCTTGATAGCAGCAGCCGCAATTTGCAAAAGCTGATCGAACAACTGCTTGATTACAACCGTAAACAGGCGGACAGTGCGGTGGAACTGGAGAATGTTGAGTTAGCACCGCTGGTGGAGACAGTGGTTTCTGCTCATAGCCTGCCCGCACGGGCTAAAATGATGCATACCGACGTTGATCTCAAAGCAACAGCTTGCCTGGCGGAGCCAATGCTGCTGATGAGCGTACTGGATAATCTTTACTCCAATGCGGTGCACTACGGGGCTGAATCCGGTAACATTTGCCTTCGCAGCAGTTTACATGGTGCGCGGGTTTATATTGATGTCATCAATACAGGCACGCCCATTCCGCAAGAGGAACGCGCCATGATCTTCGAACCCTTTTTTCAGGGAAGCCACCAGCGAAAAGGGGCGGTGAAGGGCAGCGGTCTGGGATTAAGCATTGCCAGGGATTGTATTCGCCGTATGCAAGGGGAACTGTATCTGGTCGACGAGAGCGGGCAAGACGTTTGTTTCCGCATTGAATTACCGTCGTCGAAAAACACGAAATAATGCTAACAGCCCATCCCATCAGGCTATTTTATTTGTCAGTTCGGCCCCGGGCAGTGCTCGAAATCTTCACGTACGACATGTACGCTCTGGTTTCTCCGCGCTGTCCATGTCCAAACTGCCTGCAACAATTACGCCCACTGGGATAGGCTTTAAGTCTGGTGAATATGCGACACATTTTTCAACGATTATTGCCCCGACGGCTGTGGCTGGCAGGGCTGCCATGTCTGGCATTGCTGGGTTGCGTGCAGAGTCACAATAAGCCAGCCATTGATACGCCAGCAGAAGAAAAAATTCCGGTTTATCAACTGGCTGACTATCTTTCTACTGAATGTAGCGACATCTGGGCGCTGCAAGGTAAATCAACCGAAACCAATCCGCTTTACTGGCTGCGGGCGATGGATTGTGCTGATCGTTTAATGCCTGCGCAGTCGCGTCAGCAAGCCCGCCAATATGACGACGGCAACTGGCAAAATACCTTTAAACAAGGGATTTTGCTCGCCGACGCCAAAATTACGCCGTATGAGCGCCGCCAGCTGGTCGCGCGCATTGATGCGCTAAGTACCGAGATCCCGGCACAGGTTCGCCCACTGTATCAACTTTGGCGCGACGGTCAGGCGCTGCAACTGCAACTGGCGGAAGAGCGCCAACGCTACAGCAAACTCCAGCAGTCCAGCGACAGCGAGCTGGATACTTTGCGCCAGCAACATCACGTTCTACAACAGCAACTGGAACTCACTACCCGCAAGCTGGAAAACCTGACCGATATTGAACGCCAGCTCTCGACCCGCAAACCGGCTGGAAATTTCTCGCCGGATACGCCGCACGAGAGTGAAAAGCCCGCGCCATCCACCGATGAGGTCACTCCTGATGAGCCATAAACCTGCGCATTTATTACTGGTCGATGACGATCCGGGATTGCTGAAACTGCTTGGCCTGCGCCTGACCAGCGAAGGCTACAGTGTGGTCACGGCGGAAAGTGGTGCTGAAGGATTGCGGGTACTGAATCGCGAAAAAGTAGATTTAGTCATCAGCGACCTGCGGATGGATGAAATGGACGGTATGCAGCTGTTTGCTGAAATCCAGAAAGTGCAGCCGGGAATGCCAGTAATTATTCTTACCGCGCATGGTTCTATTCCTGATGCCGTTGCTGCAACACAGCAGGGCGTCTTCAGTTTTCTCACCAAGCCTGTCGATAAAGATGCGCTATATCAGGCAATTGACGATGCGCTGGAACAATCCGCGCCAGCCACCGATGAACGCTGGCGCGAGGCGATTGTCACCCGCAGCCCGCTGATGCTGCGTTTGCTGGAACAGGCGCGGCTGGTGGCACAATCAGACGTTAGCGTTTTGATTAACGGCCAGAGCGGCACCGGGAAAGAGATTTTCGCCCAGGCTATCCACAACGCCAGCCCGCGCAACAGCAAGCCATTTATTGCTATTAACTGTGGCGCATTACCCGAGCAATTGCTGGAGTCGGAGCTGTTTGGTCATGCACGTGGCGCGTTTACTGGCGCTGTCAGCAATCGCGAAGGTTTATTCCAGGCGGCGGAAGGCGGTACGCTATTTCTCGATGAGATTGGCGATATGCCCGCACCGTTGCAGGTCAAACTGCTGCGCGTGTTGCAGGAGCGTAAAGTGCGCCCGCTGGGCTGTAACCGCGATATTGATATCGACGTGCGGATTATTTCTGCGACCCACCGCGACCTGCCAAAAGCGATGACGCGCGGGGAATTCCGTGAAGACCTCTATTACCGCCTCAACGTTGTCAGCCTGAAAATTCCGGCCCTGGCGGAGCGCACAGAAGACATTCCGCTACTGGCAAATCACCTGTTGCGCCAGGCGGCAGAGCGACATAAACCGTTTGTCCGCGCGTTCTCCACCGATGCAATGAAACGCCTGATGACTGCGAGCTGGCCGGGCAACGTGCGCCAGTTGGTCAACGTGATTGAACAGTGCGTGGCGCTGACATCATCTCCGGTAATTAGTGATGCGCTGGTGGAGCAGGCGCTGGAGGGCGAAAACACGGCGCTGCCAACCTTTGTTGAGGCGCGTAATCAGTTTGAACTCAACTATTTGCGTAAGCTGCTGCAAATCACCAAAGGCAACGTCACCCACGCGGCGAGAATGGCGGGGCGCAACCGGACAGAATTTTATAAACTGCTTTCCCGACACGAACTGGATGCAAACGATTTCAAGGAATGAATTGGCGTTATGTGTTACGTTTAGCAGATCAAAAGACAGGCGACCTTTTCAAGGAATAGCATGAAAAAGATTGATGCGATTATTAAACCCTTCAAGCTGGACGATGTCCGCGAAGCACTGGCTGAAGTCGGTATTACCGGCATGACGGTCACTGAGGTGAAAGGTTTTGGCCGCCAGAAAGGCCATACCGAGCTGTACCGCGGTGCGGAGTATATGGTGGATTTTCTGCCGAAAGTGAAAATTGAGATTGTCGTACCGGACGACATTGTCGATACCTGTGTCGATACCATTATTCGCACGGCGCAAACTGGTAAAATCGGTGACGGTAAAATCTTCGTCTTCGACGTGGCACGGGTCATTCGCATCCGTACCGGTGAAGAGGACGACGCGGCAATTTAAAACGCGTCAAGGGTTGCCGGATGTGTCCATCCGGCAACATCAAATCACAGCACCTTATGCGGGCCAAAGCATTCGTAATGAATGTTTTCCTGTTTCACGCCCAGATCCACTAACTGTTTCGCGGCAAACTGCATGAAGCCAACCGGGCCGCAGAGATAGAACTGCATTGTCGGATCGCTGAACGCACCTTCCAGTTTGCTCAAATCCATCAGACCTTCGCTATCAAACTGACCTTTAGCGCGATCGGCTTCGCTCGGCTGACGATACCAGGTGTGCGCGGTAAAGCGCGGCAGTGACTGCCCCAGTTCCTTAACTTCATCAGCAAAGGCGTGAACATCGCCATTTTCTGCCGCATGGAACCAGTTCACTTGTGCTGTGTGGCCTGCTTTTGCCAGCGTGTCGAGCATTGCCAGCATTGGCGTTTGACCGACACCGGCAGAGATTAACGTCACTGGTGTGTCATCTGCGACAGCCATAAAGAAATCACCTGCCGGAGCGACCAGTTTCACGACATCGCCAACATTGGCGTGATTGTGCAGCCAGTTGGATACCTGCCCACCCTCTTCGCGTTTCACCGCAATACGATAGCCTTTGCCATCCGGTTTGCGAGTCAAAGAGTACTGACGAATTTCCTGATGCGGGAAACCTTCCGGCTTCAGCCAGACGCCGAGATATTGCCCCGGACGGTATTCTGCCACTGCGCCACCGTCGACCGGCTCCAGTTCGAAGCTGGTGATAAGTGCGCTGCGTGGTGTTTTAGCCACAATGCGGAAATCGCGAGTACCTTCCCAACCACCGGCTTTGCTGGCGTTTTCGTTATAGATTTCCGCCTCGCGATTGATAAATACATTAGCCAGGACGCCATAGGCTTTACCCCACGCGTCCAGCACTTCCTGCCCCGGGCTGAACATTTCGTCCAGCGTTGCCAACAGGTGTTCACCGACGATGTTGTACTGTTCCGGTTTGATCTGGAAACTGGTGTGCTTCTGCGCGATTTTTTCTACCGCTGGCAGCAGCGCAGGCAGGTTTTCAATATTGCTGGCGTAGGCGGCAATAGCGTTAAACAGGGCTTCACGTTGATCGCCATTACGCTGGTTACTCATGTTAAAAATTTCTTTGAGTTCTGGGTTATGAGTAAACATACGGTCGTAGAAATGGGCGGTTAACTTTGGTCCCGTTTCCACCAGTAAAGGGATGGTGGCTTTTACTGTAGCGATGGTTTGAGCGTCAAGCATATGGTCTTCCTTTTTTTTGTATCTTAATTGATGTATCTCAAATGCATCTTATAAAAAATAGCCCTGCAATGTAAATGGTTCTTTGGTGTTTTTCAGAAAGAATGTGATGAAGTGAAAAATTTGCATCACAAACCTGAAAAGAAATCCGTTTCCGGTTGCAAGCTCTTTATTCTCCAAAGCCTTGCGTAGCCTGAAGGTAATCGTTTGCGTAAATTCCTTTGTCAAGACCTGTTATCGCACAATGATTCGGTTATACTGTTCGCCGTTGTCCAACAGGACCGCCTATAAAGGCCAAAAATTTTATTGTTAGCTGAGTCAGGAGATGCGGATGTTAAAGCGTGAAATGAACATTGCCGATTATGATGCCGAACTGTGGCAGGCTATGGAGCAGGAAAAAGTACTGCAGGAAGAGCACATCGAACTGATCGCCTCCGAAAACTACACCAGCCCGCGCGTAATGCAGGCGCAGGGTTCTCAGCTGACCAACAAATATGCTGAAGGTTATCCGGGCAAACGCTACTACGGCGG
>ENA-ORSI01000514-ORSI01000514.1-human-gut-metagenome-genome-assembly--contig:-NODE-514-length-41420-cov-5.370241_pt1 | contig 41420 bp, 38 predicted proteins | sample MGYA00242187_ERZ509154 | MGnify/ENA primary metagenome ERZ509154 (study PRJEB26280, sample SAMEA2338627) | human gut metagenome | biome: human gut; feature: human-associated habitat; material: faeces...
CTAATTTAATATTTAAATTTTGATTATATTTATCTAGTTTAACATTTAAATTTCGATTATAATTATCTAATTTAACATTTAAATTTTGATTATAATTATCTAATTTAATATTTAAATTTTGGTTATAAGTATCCAATTTTGTATTTAAACCATTATTAATGTTATCAAGTTTAATATTAAGATTTTCATTATTTGTATCTATTTTTTGATTTAATGATAAAAATTCATTATCAATTTTTTGATTTACATTAATAAAATTAGTTCTTGTTTCATCACTAAAATTATTTATTTGATCTTTTAAACTAATGTAATTTTTATTATTTAATTCCACTAATGAGTTGTAGTGAGAATCAACAGTATTTAAAATGTTTCCACTATTTTCATTAATTGTTTTGTCTAATGATTCATATTTTTCGTTAATATTTTTGTTTGTGGCAGAATTTAAATCTTTTTGTACTTTTTCTAAATTAGCAATTTCTTCAGCAAGTTTTTTATCTAATAAATTAACTCTTTCTTGTAATTCACTCGCTAATTTTGTTGTATTTTTCTTGCTATTATCAATTTCACTAATTACTTCTGGAATACTATCATTTTCAATATTTATTACTTTGTATAATGATACACCAGCTAAAGCTAAAAGAACAATAGCAACAATACAAGCTATAACAATATAAACTATATTATTCTTATTTCCTTTTTTCATATTTACCTCTCCTACTTAATTTTTTTATAAGTATTTTCATAAAACACTTTATAATCTTCAACACTCTTTGTGATATCATTATTAAACTTTGTTTTGGCTTTCTTTTCAAGATATTCATCTAATTTTTTATCATCTAATGGTAATCTTTTAATAATTGAATAAGCATATTTAGTTTTAATAACATCACTTATCTCATTTTCTTTAAGACTATCAACCGCTTTGTAAACTTCTTCTAAAACATTATCTTTAGTAAAGTATAAGTTATTATCTTCGCTTGCTTCTTCACTATATTTTTCTACTAATTTTTCAAAGTCTACAACTGATTTAGCTTCTTTTAGAATTGCTTCTATTAAAGTTTTCTTTTGATTTACTACTGTATTGCTTAAACTTTCTAAAGTATTTGTATCAACTATTCCTAATACTATTTGATTAATTTTATAGTATTCTTTGTAATAATTATTTGTTTCTTTCTTTATTTCTTCTTCAGTTAAGTAATTTTTCTTTCCTTTAGTATAAAGAGTTTCAAAAACTTTTTCATATAGTTTGTTTGATTCCAAATAACTTCTATAAGCTTTTTTAGTAGTTTTATTTTTTCTTAAAAAACTATTAAATTTTCCATGACTACCAAAACTATCAATTATGCTTTTTATTTCTTTGTTTATTGCTTCTTCATCTTCTTTAGTTAATTTGATATTATTTTCACTAGCTATTTTTTTAATAGCACTACGATATTTTAATTCTGATACTGCTTCTTGCTTTAAATATTCAGAAACTGTCATATTAACTGAAGATAATTGTTCATCTAGTGTTGCATCAGGTATTTCACTTGCATCTTTTCCAAAATAATTATATTTCAAATTATATAGACTCATATTCACATCTGCCTTAGAATATTTGTCATCATTAATGGAAAGTGCTGTAAATGATAAAGATAATTTTAAAAATAATAATGTGAAGATTATAATAAGAATTATTATAGTTAAAATACTGAATATCACTTTGTGAGTACATATAAAAGTCCAAATATTTTTTAAAATATTTGTTTTCTTTTTTGATGTCACACTTTTTGAACCTTTCTTTGGTGTTGTTTCATCCACCATATTTTTCTTACTTCCAGTAGCTTTCGTAGCCATACCAATTCCCCCTCACTATTACAAAATACTCTTCGTAATAATGTTTTTTATTCTATCATAAATTCGACAAAAGTCAATATATTTCGACAAATTTATGACTCTATATATTGTATTCTTTTTGTCTTTTTTAAAAAACTAAAAATACACCTTTATCTGGTGTACTTTTAAATTATAAATTAATATTCTTACTTTTTCTGTTACCACTAAGTAAGCCATTTGCAAAGTAATTATTATATTTTTCTGTAAATAATGTACAATGATTTATTTCTTCTTCAATATGTTCATGTTTTATTAATTCTATTTTTTCATTATTAATATTTAAACCATGATCTCCAATATTCCATTCTTCCATATACATAAATTTTTTATTTTCAACATTATAGAATCTATGCCTATGTATTGTTGTAATAATTGTTCCATCACTAAAATACCAATTGTCATAACATGTATGTTTTTTATTCATTTCTCCATCACATTCAACAACTATATCTGTATCTAGTTCTAATGTAAATGGATTTATACATATTACTTTATCTCCGACTTTGATATCTTTTAACTTCTTACGTCTTCTTCTCTTTTTACCTTTTTCATCTATTTCTTCAACATCTATTAAAGTCTCAGGAGACAAACAAGTTTGATAAAATCCTAAAATATAATAATTATTGTCTGAGATATCAGCTATAGGTATAGATGGATCTGTTAATGTTTTTGCATATTCACTAACACTATTAAGGGTATCTAGTATTTGACTTTGCCTTTTAATTATGTTAGTGTTTGTTGTATAACAATCAATAGAAGAACCATAAACTTCGCATCTATCTACTTCACGGTTAACAGGGGTATATCCCCAATCAGGAGTATATATAATTTCAGATGTAGCAATACCTAAAGCTTTTCCATATGCATTATTAACAAAAAAAATACTATCTATAACATTTTTGCCAAATTTCCATGGATAATAACTAAATTTACCTAATGAATTTGCTTCATCGTAAGTTAATATTTGACTTTTATAACTCCAACCATCTGAATAACTTGAATTTAACCATTCCCCCCAGGTCATATTGTTATCTGCTTGAAATTCCACATCGTCTAGATAAAATGCAAAAGTATTTGTCTTAATTTTTTGGCTAACAACATAAGTGTTAGAATATTTTCCATTTGTATCCATTACTTTTACTACTATTCTATAGTTTGTGTTATTACTTAAATTATTAAATGTATAACTATTACTTGTACTTTCTGTAAAAGTACTTCCATTATCTATTGAATAGTAATATTTTGATATGTTATTTGTTCCTTTTATTGCAGTTACGTAGGCTGTGATTGAATTAAATGTTTTACTTGTTTCTACTTTACTTATTACTGGCAAATTATAATTACTTGTATATTTATAATTATAAGTATTTGTTTTTACTTTTTTATTATCTACAGCATAGGCATATACATTATAATTTGCATCTGTTTTTATATTAGTAAATGTATATGAACTGTTATTACTTTCCACATATGTTAATTCGCTTACCGCAAGTCTGTTACTTAATCTTTTTATACTTGCTTTACTATCAAGAATTGCTAGTCCATTTGTTTCTTCAATTGCATAGTAATACTTATCTATAGGATTACTTCCATTTTCTAAATTTAAGTTAACTGTTAAATTATTTCCACTTTTTGATGCACTTAATGTATTTATTGTATTTGGTGTGTAATCACTAAAATTATCTTTTGATATTATTAATTGAGCATCAAATTTCTTTCCAGCATTTTTAGTTTGATCCTTATTATAATTTACAAATGTTACTGTTACGTTCCATTCTTCTACTGTTTTAGATGTTGTTGTTATATCTTTATTAAATAATGTTAATAATCCATTTTTATTTGTTATATCAAATCCTTTTATAGTTGTTCCTTTTCCATCTGTGACTGCTTTATAAGTTAATCCTTCAATACTTGTTACTTCATTATTACTTTTATCTTTTATGGTAAGAATTAGTTCTGGAGTATTTGTGTCTACTGAATATACAAAGGTATTATCTGATATATTTAGAAACAAATTATAGTTTTCTGTTGCACTATTTGTTTTATTATTTGCCGTTAGAGTTGCTCTAGCAAATGTTGTACCTGATGCATTTCCTTTACCTTGACTAAATAGTGTGGCATTTGTTTCAATATTAATATTTGAGCCTACTTCAAAGGTTATAATGTCTGTGGTATATGTCGTTACTCTTAAGTTTGCACTTGTACCATCTCCACCACTTGCTTGAAAGTATGCATATGTTGCTCCGATTATTAATACAAGTAATATTATACTTGCTATTATACTCAATGTTATTGCTTTTTTATTCTTCATATTATCATGATTCCTTTTATATTAAACTAGAAAAGAGATTTTATGAAATCCCTTTTATTTATTATCTTCGATTAATTCAACTGCTACTCGACCTTTAAATTTCTTTCCTTGATCATAGTTTTGTTCAGATCCTGTTCCATGTAATCTAAATGATATTGTATAATCTTGTGTTGAATTAGCAGGTATTTCTATATTAAATCCAAATCTATTATTAGTTACTGGCGCAGAAGCCCAATCACTATTGTATCCTCCGTTACTTTTAATTTTAGTTTGGAAGTTACCACTTATAAATGTATTTTCTACTTCGATCCAATCTAGATTATATTTTAATGGTTGATCAGTAGTATTTGTTATTTTAAATTTAACATCCGGTACTTCTGTATTTACATTTGGATCATTTTGGTCATCTGGATAAAGATTTGATAAGTTAACATCATCTCCAGTTTCAAATGTAACTATTAAGGCTGCCGTATTAATGTCAACATCTCCCCCACCAATTGTGGTCATTCCGCCTTTTTTATCAGCAACATATGCACATAATCTATCACATTTACCATCACCATTATCATCAATATTAATATCTGGATTTCCATCTCCATTTGTATCAATGTTTAAATCTGGTAATCCATTATTATCTATATCAATATTTAAATCTGCTTTTCCATCACCATCAATATCTATATTGGTATCTGGCCATCCATCATTATTTGTATCACAATTTAATTTACATACACCTTTTTCATCTAATTGATTCATCTTGTTAAAGATTGTTCCATCTTTTAATAAAACATTAAATGTAGGCTTTCTATTACCACGGTAATCTATATTTTTATCTGGCTTTTTATCATCATTGGTATCACAGTTAACATCACAAATACCGTCATCATCTAAATCAATGTTTAAATCTGCAATGCCATCACCATTTAAATCAATATTTAATTTTTCTTTGGCTAAAAATTGAACTCCCGTAAATGTTGCAAATCCAGCAATGAATAAGAAACCAAGAAGAAAAAGAATAATTAAGGCTTTATTTCTCTTTTTAAATGAAAATATTAACTTATTACCATCTTTTTTTACACATAAACTATGAGGCAAATATGTTTCATTATCTTTATTATCAAAAGCTACATTTAATACTTTTTCTAAATGCTTTTTAGTTACATCAACGTGTCCTTCATAAACATTTTTTAAACTTTCTTCAATTAGCTTATCTTGTTCACCACTTTTTAAAAGCATGAAATCTTTAATATTAATAACCTCTTTATTTCTTAAAAATTCTTTATTATCCTTTTTTTCTTTGGCCATTACTATCCCTCACTTATTTTATTATTGAAATTATTTTTTTCTTTTTAGTATTATAATCATTTAAGAAATCTTCAATTGTCTTTCTAATTGCATTTGTTGCTTTATCTTTTCTCTTCTTTGCTTCCTTAAATTCTTTTTCCATCAATTTTTTAAATTCTTTTTCTGTTATATCTCCGGTAAAAACAAAATCATTTACTAGTTTACTAATAATAGCGGAATTAAATTCACTCTTATTAGAGGCTGCATTCAAATCTATAGCATCATTATCTATAAAGAATGCTAAATCATATTTTGTCTTTATATCAGCATCTTTAACAATTTCTGTTCTTTTATCAATGCTTGTTATTGGTTTAATATTATTTTTTTCTAGATATTCCCATAATTCTAGAGCTTTAATAAAGTTTTGTTCTTTTAAAATAACATTAGTCTTTCTAATTGGACTTCTTACTGGACTTGATTCCTTTAGGCTCTTTATAAATGTTGAACTACGAAAAGCTGAAACTATATCTTTGATATGTGAAATTCTTTCTTCTAGACTATGTCCATCTTTTGAGGCATCTATTTCAGTATCTTTTTTACTCTTAAGTTGAAGGTTTACCTCAACTTCTTCACCTTTTTTCTTCATTAAACCCGAGTAGGAAACTGTACTTTCTACTTTTGCATAACTTCTTTGGTCAGATTCATTTAATTTGTTATTTACAAATGTATATAGGTTATCTACGAGTGACTTTATAAATCTATTTTCATAAAGATCTACAGTTTCTTCACGATATACATTTAATAATTTAAGTGGTATTACGGTACCATCTTCTTGTACTTCTTGAATCATACTTGTATGTTGTGCTAAATGCCTAATAGATTCTTCAGTTACAACTTTTGCTTTTTCAATTGGTACAATATTTTCTTCTTGAACAATGAATCTTCTTGGATTTCTTATGATATTATCAAGATATGGTATACACTCTTCAACCATATCTATCCAAGATGTGTCACTAACACACGCATCAATATCACGCTTTACAGTAATATTTGATGATGTTGATGCGATAAATTTGTTAGCATTATCTTTGTTTATATTATTTATGTATTCTACTATATCCATAGAAATCACCTAAATCGTTTTCTTAAGACGAAGTAAATATGCTTTACATTCTGGAGTTTTTCCTGTTCCAAATAGTTTTTCTAAGTAATTAACTAATCCATCAATTTCATCTTTGATATAAGCTAAGTTTAATTGTTCAAATTTTCTTAATATTTTGTGAGCAATTAAGTAATCAATTCCCGCAACTTCATCTCCACCACAGGCAATAAATGCTGGAACAAACTCTTTTAATTGTTTAACAATTCTGTTACCAAATGCAAGTCTAAAGTGATCTATTACATATCTGTCTAATTGGGCAATCTTTTCTAAGTTTTCTTCACTTACTGGATGTTCTTCACTAGATTTTTCAAATAACCCTTCTAGATGTTTGTAACTTGTCTTAATTTTATCTGTATCTGGAGCTTCAAATACTTCACATTTATCATCTATTGCTATAGGCATTGCTCTATCGTAAACTTTATCAGTAATCATAAATGTTGAGTCATCATTGTTTATTGTACCTATATACCACATATTTTCAGGAATTTTTAATTTTCCATTTTCTAATTTCTTAGGATCATCTGGCCATACATTTGGCACTAATTCTACAACCCAGTCTTTTTTATTTGGCAATTCTAGAATAGATAACATTTCGGCAAAGTAGTATTCAACACGAGAAATATTCATTTCATCTAATAATGTAATGTAAACTTCATCATTGTATTGAGCTTCATACATTTTTTCTAAAATTTCAGTTTCATTAAATTTCTTTGTAAATTCATTGAAGTATCCAAATATTTCTGTTGAGTCTCTCCATGAAGGTTGAACAGATGCTACAGTGGTTTCATTATCTACAAAACTACCAAAAGCATATGCTAAAGATGTTTTCCCAGTACCAGATATACCTTCAAGAATAATTAGTTTATTTGATGCAAATGATGCTATAAATAATCTAATTAAGTTTATATCATAGTATAGATGTAATCTTGATGCTGAATAATTTCGAAATTGGTTACAAAATTCTTCTAGTGTAAATGTATTAGTAATTTCTTCTGGTGCAGAATTTTCATATTTTGTATCAACATTACTAAGTTTGAAGAATCTACTTTCTCCTTCTTTAAGTTCATTTTTAGGTGTACCATCTTCATTATATTCAATTTCACCAGCTTCATTAGTTAGTTCACTAAATTTTGCATTTTGTCTTTTTAATTTAAAAATTTCATTATTTAAAGAATCAATTTCTTCAATTAACATATCTTCTTTCTTAACATTTCTTCTGTATCTTACATATACTCTGATTGATCTATATATTAGGAATACTATTAAAGCAAATATTGCAAGTAAAAATACTATAGAAAGGATCATTATTACTAAACCTACTCCAGTTAAATCACTCTTATAATCGTTTATTACTGTTATATAATTTACAATATTAAACATTTGAAATAATCCTTGGCCTAGACCTTTAAATATTGTGGCAAAACCTTCAAATAAAGGTTCCATAAATTTTGTAAAAAATTCTCCGTATGTACTCATTATTCTTCCTCCTTATTCTTTACAACTAATTTAATATTCATTTTATCAAAACTAATTTGATTATCTAAGTTATTATTTATAAATTCTTTATTTACTAATAACTCCATATCATTTACAAACATTGTAGGATTAACATTTTCATTGCTATCATATTTATATATAAAACTCATACCAATTTCTTTATAATCTTTAATAAGATTTTGATATTTTATTTCTTCTTCATAAGGAACTAATATCTTAACAAATTCTTTTAGATACTTATTATCAAATAATCTTAATAATCCAGCTTTTTTTAATCCTTTATCTATTTTAATAACATATTTATCCATTTCTTTATTACTTATTAGTTCTTCAAGCACTTTACTTGCTAATATGTCATATGATATTTCTTTAATTTTATTTTCATAATCCTTTAATACACCTTTTACTAAAGATTCATCAAATTCTTCTATACCTGGTATTTCATAACTAAATTTAACTTCATAATATATTGGATTATTACTAATCATTTTATATTCATTTCGATAATTTGGATTGTTAAATCCTTCAATTATTTTCTTATCTTCAACACAGTTTTTCTTTATTGCTTCAAATAAATCATTTATAAAATACTTGTTATCTTTTACTATTAATAATTTTGTTTTTCTTAAGTAACCTAATAAATATTTAAATTTATTTTTAGTATCTTGATAGTCACCATCTACAACATTACAAGCAAAATCTACATAACATGCAGTACAAATTATTACTGACAATAAAAAAGTTTCATTTTTTAAAGTATTTATCAAATTCATTTTGTCATGTAATCTGTAATATTCAATAATTGCTTTTAATATAAAATTTATATTGTCATTGGAATATTCTATAGGATTGTCTTTATGTTTATTATTTTGAAAATAATAAGCATCTCCATATATTTCAATTATTTCTTTAGCAAAACTCACGAATTCTTTTTTGGTTTGCCACATTTTATTATTATCAATACTAATAATCGATTCTAGTATCTTTGCGTACTCAAGTAAGTCTTTTTCTTTTTTTACCACATACTTATCTATAACACTTAAGCTCACAATTCGTCTCACCAACCTATTCTTTATAAATTATACCAAAATAAAAATTACATTGCAATAAGACTTGTCAAATTTTCAAAAAATTATTGCCATTATTTCTTTTTTAGGTTAAAATAATAATAGGAAGAAGGTATAATGATGGGTGCAAATATAAATGATTTAGATTATACAGTTAGTAAAATGTTTAATAGTGATGGAACACGAAGAGAATCTATAAATAAAATTAATGAGAGAATTGCTCGAGATGATGAGGCTTATAGACTTAGTGTAGAAAGACCTCCGGTTAAAAATTTGAGAAATAAAAAAAGAAAACCTGCTGGTATTAAAGACATTGGCAAAAAAATAATTATTATGGTTGCTTTAGGGGCTGGTTTAACAGTTGGTATTCACGAATTAAAACAAGCTATGGAAGTTGGAGAAAACGCTAATGAAATTAAAGATGCGTTAGCAACAACTGTTAGCCAAAACACATCGGTTGATGGTTATAATCACGCTGAACAAAGACCTTACTGGTGGTATGATATGAACAAAATGGCTAGTGATGTATTAAATAATAATAAAGAATATGATATTGATACAAGAATATATGGATGTTTTAGAGCCTTGAATGAATACGATAAAACTGAACATATGAATGAATTATTCTCAAAAATGTCTAGATTAATCGCGGATGAACCTAGGAAATATACAGAAGATGAAATAAAATCAGCACTACATAGTTCATTTCAAGAGTATTTAGATAGTAAAAGTATTACTTTAGATGAATATGAAACTATAATGGAAAAAGTTATTAAAGAATATGCTAAAGAAGATATTAGTCAAGAAAAAATAAATGATTTATTAGATCAATTAAATGGTTCTAGAGATGGAGGTTCAAGATGAGCGAAGAATTAGAAACAATTACATTAGATGATGGTTTAGATTATATTGTAACTGATGAATTTGAAATTGATGGAGTAAAATACATTTATTTGTCAAATGAAAATGATATCGCATCATTTTGTATAAGAAAAATGAATACTATAAATGGTAATGAATATTTTGTTGGTTTAAATGATAGAAATGAATTTAATATGGCTTTAGAAAAATTTTTAGAAAGACATCAAAATGATTAAAAGATCTCAAATTGAGATCTTTTTATTTTTCTAATTCAATAGTTAATGTCATATTATTTACATCTAATATAGCATTTTCTTCAATACTTTGATTTATTACATAGCCATAACCATTATATTCTAATTTTAAACCTATTAAATTACAATAAGTTTTTACTTCACTTAGACTCCACCCTTTTAAGTTTTCCATCTTTATTTCTTTATCATTTGTTAAAAGAAATAATTTTTCACCCGATAAAAGCGTTTTATTTTTTAAAGGATATTGATTAATAATATATTTTCCATTGCCTAATATAATAACATCTATTTTTTTATTTTTTAATTCTTCTAAAGTTGTATCTAGGTATTTACTTATATAATTATCTAGTGTGATGATTTTTGAAGGGTCAGCATCGCTTTTAGATTCAGTAAGTTTAGCGTAGCTTGCAATTTCTTCGATTGCTGTTGTAATAACTTTAGCCCATGAGCCTAAATTTGTTTCAGGTTTTTTACCCGCTACATAAACAATATATTTTGGATCATCAGCTGGAAAAATACCTGCGAATGATTTAATGTAATCATAAGTCCCCGTTAAGTAACCACCTTTAGGTGATGCAATTTGAGCTGTTCCGGTTTTACCCATTATGCTTACATTATTAACTTGCCAATACTTATTTATATCAATTACTTTTTTCATTATTTCATGCATTTTATTTACTGTATTAGTTGAATATACTTTTTTTACTACTTGTCTTTTTCCTTGATAAGTTATATTTCCGTTTTGGTCTACAACTTTATCTACGATATATGGTTTTATTACTGTTCCATCATTAGTCATAGCACTTAGAGCTTGAAGCATTTGAATAGCTGTTACACTAACTCCTTGACCAAAAGATGCTGTTGCAAGTTCTGATTGATAAACCATTTCAATATCACCAATAGCTTCATTAGATAACTCTATTCCTGTTTTTTTACCAAAACCTAAGTTATTATAGTATTCTGATAATTTATCTACACCAAGTCGTAAAGCAAGAGTTGTGGCTGCAACATTTGAAGATCTGGCAAAACCTTCATCAAAAGAAATTGTTCCCCAACCTTTTCTTTCAGAGTCACGAATAACGGTGCCATCATCCAATGTATATGAACCTGATTTAAATGTTTCTTCCCCATCATATTTTCCTTCTTCCATTGATGATGCAAAGGAAAATACCTTCATAACTGACCCTGGTTCATATTGATAACTTAGTAAAGGATTCATATATTCTTTAATTGTATTTGTATCATTTGGGTTAAAGTTTGGATTTGTAGCACTTGCTACGATTGCTCCTGTTTTAGCATCCATTACTGTAAATACTGCCCAGTCAGTATTAAATTTTTCTTTCATGCTGGATACGGCTTTTTCGGCAATAAGCTGAATACTACTGTCAATTGTTAAATATATATCAGAACCATCTTTAGCTTTTTTAGTATCTTCATTAGTATTAGGAATTTTATAGTTACTTGATGTATATTTTAAATATTTTGTATATCCATTTGTACCGGATAATATATCATCATAATAACCTTCAATACCTAGTTCACCAGATATTTTTCCATCATCTAATACTTTTGCATAACCTATAATATAGGATGCAAATGTCGATTTATTATAATATCTTTTCTTTGAATTCTTAATAAAATCTATGCCAGGTAACTCTAACTTTTCAATTCTAGCTTTTACTACTTCAGTTATTCCATAGCCTCCAGGTCTTAATTCTACTTGATATAACTTTTTATTTAAAAGTTCTATTAACTTTTCTTCAGTCATATTTAATATTGGTGCTAATTCTTTGGCAGTTTTTTCTTTATCCGAAACATTAGTTTTATTAGAATTTAAATATGCTATTACTGTATAGGAATTAACTGTACTTGCTAATTCTTCACCATTAATATCATATATATTTCCTCGATCAGCATAAAGTGTTTTTTTAACGGTACTTATACTTGCTGATTTGTCTTTTAAATTTATTCCATCTACTTTATCGCTTAAAACGACATATGATAATTTACATATTATAGCCACAAATAAAAAAGCAACAACTAAAATAATAAACTTTGATATTTTAATTGTTACTCTTTTTTTCATACTATTATCTCCTCTTATTCTCCGACTGATTTAATATTACTATTATTATACGATAATCCATGATTTTCTGCAATAGATTGAATATTTTCTAGGCTGGCTAATTCATCTATTTGCATTGAAAGGCCTTGATTTACTAGTTCTTGACGCTCAATATTTTTAGTAATTTTTTCTACTTCATTATTTGTTTCAGATAATAAAGACGAAGTAAAAACATTAAATATTGGAATTACTAAAAGTAAGAAAACTAGTAATGCATACATCATTTTTTCTCCTTTTAACAATTTTACCTTTTTACTCTTTTTTGTCATCTTATCATATCCTTTCGATTATTCTTAATTTTGCACTTCTACTTCTTGAATTTTCTTCTAATTCTTTTTGGCTTGGAAGTATTGGCTTTTTATTTACTAACTTTATTAAAGGTTTGTATTCTTCAGGTATATCTTTTAACCCTTTAACAAGTGGATCAATATCACTATATTTTTTAAATATGTTTTTAACAATTCTATCTTCTAGAGAATGAAATGTTATAACTGCTATTCTTCCACCTTTTTTAAGTCTTTTTATAACTTTTGGAAGAATGCTTTCTAATACTGTTAATTCTTCATTAACTTCAATTCTTAATGCTTGAAATATTTTTCTTTCAGGATGATTTTTGTAAAAGTAATTGGCACCAGTAGCAGTTTTTATTACTTCTACTAGTTCTAATGTACTTGAAATATCCTTACTTTCTTTTTTTATATTTTTGGCAATTACTCTACTTAACTTCTCTTCACCATATTTAAAAAATATTTCTGCTAGTTCATTTTCACTATATTCATTTATTATGTCTTTTGCACTTTTTCCTTCACTAGACATTCTCATATCTAATGGACCATCATGCATAAATGAAAATCCTCTTTTTTCATCATCTATTTGAGGTGATGAAAAACCTAAATCAAATATAATACCATCAACTTCTTTAATACCTATCTTTTCAAACGTTTCATCCATATTTACAAAGTTGGTATTAAATATTTTAAAATTATTACCTATTTTAGTTAATGCGCCAGTAGAATATTCTACAGCTTTTTTATCTTGGTCAAAACCATATAGAAAACCATTTGGTATTTGCTTTAATATTTCTTTAGAATCTCCAGCATAACCAATCGTTGCATCAACAAATATTTTCCCATCTTGAATATTTAAGCCTTCAAGCAATTCTTCTTTTAGTACACTATAATGCATTTTTATCACCATCAAATAAATTTTCTGCGATATCTTCAATTATATCACTGTTATCACTCATGAAATCTTCGAATGCTTTACTATCCCAAATTTCTAAATGGTCATTAACGCCGATTATAATACATTCTTTTGCTAAACCGGCGTAACTAACCAACGGGGAGGTAATACTTATTCGACCACTTTTGTCGAACTCGCAGGCAGTAGCCCCCGAATAGAAGAATCGTGTGAATGTTCGAGTGACTTTTTTAGTGAAAGGTAGAGTATCTAATTTGTCTACTAATTTGGTCCATTCTTCTTTCGAGTAAACATATAAACATTTTTCAATACCACGAGTTAGAATAAATTCTTCGCCCAGGTCTTCTCGAAGCTTAGTTGGAATAACTAGTCGACCTTTATCATCGATATTATGATGATATTCACCCAGTAACATATTATCCCCCACTTTCTCCCACAGTTTACCACTGTCCTATATATATACTATCAAAAGACACAAAAAAAGTAAATATTAAATATCTACTTTTTAAATTTATTTTTGTTGATTTACATTTGTTTACGCTTTTAGTGTAAAACTAACTTGCAATAATATAAGGATTATCTAAAGATCCATTTCCATCTACAAGATAAACACTTGAGTTCAAATATAATACTGGACTAACTCCAAAATTACCTATAGCATCTCTAGCAGCTATTTTTCCTTCTCTGCTTATAGATATGGTTTGTGTTGCATTTGTTGTGTATTGCGTTAATGTTAAGTCAAAACTTCTACCAGATAACCAACTGGCACCAGCACATGCAACAGTAATATATTCACTTAGTAAAGTCGTTCTAGCACAGTCGCTTTCTAAGGCTGTGTAGCCAAAATCACTCGGATACATTAGTCCTATATATCCTGTTGTAGTTGTTGGATTAGAACCGTTAACAGTAGTTCCTCTTTCATATGTATAGAAATTATTTGCTGTGACTGCTATGGAATTGTAACCACCTAAATGCCATGTCACACTTTGTATAAGATTTCTGTAATATGATTGAATCCCATTTTTTGTGTAATTACAATTTGATGTAACCGTATTTGAATAGCCATAACATTTACCACTATTTGTACCATCTGTTGCTTTATAATAGTAATCATTTAAAAGACTTTTTAAACTTGAAGTACTCCAATTATTTGTGCCTGCACTATCCCAAGTTTGATAACCTATTTGTTTGTCTCTTATAATTTTAACCAAGTTTTTTCCTGCTTGTCCATGGGTGGCACTATCAAATACCCCGATTATTCGCCAATATTCATTGTTGAACCAAATATAATTATTTGGATTTTTTCCTTCATATCTATATCCATTTTCATTTATCACTTTTCCAGTTCCTTGGCTTTTACCGACTAAGCTAATTACATAATCAGATAGTAATGTTTTTGTAGTTATAGAAGTAAAATCAATATCACAACTAGTACTTGTGCCCAGCATATCTTCTATTGATAATTTCCATTCGTCATATAACCATTTTCCTACAGCATTATTGCATTCAACTTGCACTTTATAACTACCCCTGGCAGGAAATGAAGAAGTTTTTTTTCCGTCAAGAGAAATTGCATAAGTTACATTATTATCTTGCAAGCTTATATTATTATTTGTATTATAAATGTAGCCAATAACACATAATAAAAATATAATACAAATGCTTGTCAATTTAATCTTTTTGTTCATATTAGCCTCCTATTACATTCCAATTATGTATGGTGAATCGATACTTCCAGTACCACTAACTTTATATACTGTTGAATCAAGATACACTACTGGTCTAATTCCGTTACCATATATGGCATAATAACGATCAACAAAACCATAATTATCTATGTAATAGACATAATTAGCTGTTCCACCAGGGGTAATTGTCCACTCAATTCCTTTTCCATATAACCAACTGCTACCTGAACAGTTATTGCTTCTATAAGAACTTACATTTGTTGTTCTTGCACAACTACTAGCTAGTGCTGAATAACCATAATCACTTGGGTACATTAAGCCAATATAACCAGTTGTGCTTGTAGGAGCCGGTGAAACTACATTATTTCCTCTTTCATATCCATATAAAGCATCGGTAGTAACATTATATGTTGTGTGTCCACCTAGATACCATGTTACATTTGCTATCATTTTTCTATATTTATCTTGAATTCCTATTTTAGTATAATTACAATTATTAGTTATTACATTTGAATAATTATAGCAATATCCAGACTCAGTTCCGTTTGTTGCATTATAATAATTTTCATTTAATAAACTTCTTAGTGATGATGTTGTCCAGTTGCTACTATTGTTTTTATCAAAAGCTAAACCAGATAACAATTCTTCTCTAATAATTTTAACTAAATTTTTACCACTTTGGCCATGTGAAGTATTATCAAATACCCCAATTATACGCCAATATTCATTATTGAACCATACATAGTTATTTGGGTTTTTACCCTCATATCTATATCCTTTTTCATTTACTACTTGGCCTGTTCCTTGTGTTGTTCCAGAAAGTCCAATAATATATGTTGCAAGGTTAGTTTTTGATGTACTATCAGTATAATTTAAACTGCATGTTATATGGTCACTACTCATTGCTGAAATTTCTATTCTATTATATTGTTGGTTATATAATGTTGTACTATTATCACAAGTTAAACTGCCTAACTTACCATAGGTTGTGGGATTATTACTAATATTTATCATAACATCGGAATTAAGCGCATCAAAATAAGCATAGCATTTATCTTCACTATTACCCACTAAATTAACTATTTTTTTATCAGAATCCCAAGAAAGTTCTCCACCGTTTTTGCAACCAGATAATTCACTATTAAATTTGTAACCATCTGTTGGCCATGAATCGGATGTATATTCTTTATAAACTTGAGTCTTTTTACCAGTTTCCACCATTATAGCTAATATATTTTGTTTTTTTATTTGTCTCGTATTTTCTAAAATTTCTTCATCTTTCGGAGGTAAACACAAAACAATTGTTAAAACTATTATTAAAAATGATAAAACATATATTATTTTTCGTTTCATGCAATAACCATCTTTCTTATTCTTTATTTAAATTACTCTACTATTTAATTTTACTATATTATTTTTATAATGTAAATATACAAACGCACAAAACTTAAATTTCTAACGAAATTCAAATAACTGTGTTACCTTCACAATAACGCTTTTCTGTTTCATTGAAACCTTGGGTTTCTCCATAGACCAATTTCGGACGATCGCCCCTGCTTATATCCATAATCTAATCAAAACATTTGCTTAGCCATATATCAAGACTTTTATTTGCAGAGAAAGTATAACTTTCCTAATATATAAAAAAGTAATATGTTTTGCATATTACTTTTACTTCTTTTTATCTTCTTTTATTACTTCTTTTAAAGTTGTTCCAAATGTTGCAACACCTTGTAAATCTGCAGGAACTATAATTTTAGTTGATTTACCATTAGCAATATTTTCTAGAGCTTCATAAGATTTCAAACGAATCACTGATTCATCAGCTCCAGCTTCTTTTAAAAGTTCAATTCCTTTAGCTTCTGCTTCTTTTATTTTAATCATTGCTTCTGCTTTACCTTCAGCAACTTTTATTTCACTCATCATTTGCGCTTCTGCTCTTAGGATAGCACTTTCTTTTTCACCTTCAGCTATTAAAATACTTGATTTCTTTTCTCCTTCAGCTTGAAGTATTTTTTCTCTTCTTTCACGTTCTGCACGCATTTGTTTTTCCATTGCTTCTTGAATATCTCTAGGTGGTAAAATGTTTTTTACTTCCACTCTATTTACTTTAATTCCCCATGGATCTGTTGCTTCATCTAATATAGCTCTCATTTTAGTATTGATAATATCTCTACTTGTAAGAGTTTGATCAAGTTCTAATTCTCCGATAATATTTCTTAGGGTTGTTGCAGTAAGAGATTCAATAGCACTTACTGGATAATCTACTCCATAAGTATAAAGTTTTGCATCTGTTATTTGAAAATATACAACAGTATCTATTTGCATTGTAACATTATCTTTGGTTATCACTGGTTGAGGTGCAAAATCTTTAACAATTTCTTTTAATGTTACCTTATTTGATATTGCATCTATAAAAGGTATTTTAAAATGTGGTCCATGTTGCCATGTTGCGTGATATGACCCAAGTCTTTCAATTACATAACACTTTGATTGAGGTACAATCTTAATATTAGGTATAATGATGATTATTATTATAACTAAAATAGCTATCAATATTTGTGGCATTATTTTTCACTCTCCTTTTCCACTATTAGCTTAACGCCATCAATTTTTAAAACTTTAACTGTATCACCTTTTAAACATTTTTCTTTAGATACAGCACTCCATCTTTTGCCATCTACTTTTACTTCACCTACGACGTTTTTTTTAATATCTTCAGTAACAATGGCAGTCTCACCAATGATGCGATCCAAGTTTGTTTTTTCATTATCTTTACTTCTTAATTTATTTACTATTGGTCTTGATATAACTAATAAAAATATTCCTAATAAAATAAATATTGTTGTAATTATAGCAGTATCTTCGATAAAAAATGATAAAATCATCGCTACGATACCACTTGCTACAAACCAAATAGAAACTAAACTAACTGTTGCTATTTCTACAAAACTTAAAACAATTACTAAAACTAGCCAAAAAATCCAATTCATAAAAACTTCCTTTCATTTATATTATACTATAAATTTATGCAGAAAAAAAGAAACTTTTTTCAGTTTCTTTTGAATTATGACTAAAATTCTTCAGGAATACTATCTACTAGTTTTCCAACTTCTTTTGTGAATAACTCAACAAGTCTAGCTTGAAGATTTGGATCTGCAACAGCTTCAACATAGTTTTCGTTATTTTCAATTATTTCTTTAAAAATTACATATTCATCACTTGGTTCTTCGTCTTCATTAAGAACTACGGATAAAAAGTAGTTATCTGTTTCAAAATTGACTTTTTCAAGTAATAAGCAATTTACATCATTATCAAGAGTTATCACACTATCAACTGTCATATTATCTTCCTCCCTTGCTTTCTTGTTCAAGCGGATATACTTCACCACTTATATTAGGTAATACCGGTGCTTGTTCAGGTTCTCCAAATATTTCATTTATTCTTTGATTGAATACTTCTTCAAAATTTTGACTTTCACTCGGAGTATCTAATGTTTCTTCTTTTTGTTCGTTAGCTACTGGTTCAGGTTCAACAGGTGTTTCAACTGGTTGTTCTATTTGTTGTCCCTCTTTTTTTCTTTCTTTTGCTTGTTTTAAATTTTTAAATAGATTTTTTCCCTTTGTTATTAAAGCATCAATAGCTGCTAAACCCCAAACATCTTCTTCAAAATTAGGATCATTTTCTCTTTTATCTTGATTTTCTTTATCAACCATTCCATTTGCTGCCATTTTATTATATATCTTTTGTCCAATTGCTCCGATACCAGCTCCCACTGCTGCTATTGGAAGTAAAGGTGATACTCCTACACCAGCTGCAATTCCTAAAACTACACCTAATCCCGTAAAGCCTAGGACTGATTTAACATATGGTGCAACAACAGCACGACGAATTTTTTTAACTTTATATTTTTTACCAGGTTCTACTCTTCTTGTTTCTTTACTAGATTTTGTTGGTTCAACAAGTTCTTCTTGTTTAGAAGGTTCATCAGCTGTTTTAATTTTTTCTTTAACTTTAACTGGTAAACTAATATATGGTGTTTTATCATCAACTTTATTATTTATACCAAGTACTTTATCATAACTAAATCCTTTTGGTAATACAAGTTTACTTTCACCATCATAAATAATACCATCAATAAATCCTTTTTCATCTGTAGATATTTCAAGATGAGAATTTAATAATTTCATTTCTTTAGCTAATTCTTCAACAGTAGTGATATTTACTGTTTCAGCTGTTTTTTCAGGTTCTGTAACTGGTTCTAGAGGTTGTGGAGTTGGACTTGGTGTTGGTTTCACAGGTTCAACAACTGGAGATTCTTCTACTACTTCATCTAATTTTTCTGCTTTATCTAAATCATTAATTTTAGCTTCTAATTCTTCTACTTTCTTTTCAATTTCTTCTTTAGATGATTCACTTTTTTTGAAACCAATTTGATGTAAAATTTCATTATATTTAGCTTCATATGAAAGGTATTCGTTTCTAAATCTAATTAAAACATCTCTTAATTCACGAATTGTGGCACCTAACTTGTCTCTAGTTTCTGGATCAGCAATTGCTAAATTTTTGCTTAAACTATCTAAATTATTGATATTTAATCTACATGTTTCTAAAAATGCACCTTTATCTATACCTTTAAGTGCTAAATTTAAAAATTCTTCAGATTTTTTTTCTTGTTTATTTCTAACTTCAATATATTCTTTTACTGCGTCGGATCTATCCCCGTATAGAGCGTTCGCTTCTGCTAATCTTAGTGTTTTTTCTAACGGAGATAAATTTTTATCTAATTTAATACCTACCCTTTGTTTTTGAGCTTCTTTTCTTAAAGCCTCATTATCAGCAAGAATTTCATTGCTAGTGTTAAAAGACTTATATGCCCCAACGAAATCACTAAAGCCTCTAAATTGTTCTTTAATGCCATTTAAACAGTTTAAAAATTCAGAATTTTGAGTATTTGTCCTGAAATAAGTGTCACTATATAAAACACTTTCAACATTTTTGATTTTTTCGAAAAAGTCATTTACAAAATTTCCAAAATCCTCACTACGATTCATTTTTTCATTTAAACTTTCAATTTCTGTTAAACAAGAAATTAAGGTTCCACTTTTACGGGCATCTTCAAAATTGTTCAACAAAAATTCGTCTGGTTCTAAATTGTTCTTTAACCCCATAACAAGGCCTTGATACATATATTTTTTTGCTTCATCTGTCATAACATATCTTCCCTTCTCTATATTATATATAATATCATGTATAATAATAAATTGCAAGAAAAAAACGCAATGTAAAAACTACATTGCATAAATTTCTTATTCTTCTTCGTTTGCAACGTTAATTACAGTTTTACCATTGTAATTTCCGCATTTAGTACATGCTCTATGTGGTCTTAGTGTTGCACCACATTTTGAACATTTTGTTAATGCTCCAACTTCTTTCTTTAAATGAGTTCTACGCATTCTTTTTTTTGTCTTACTTGTTCTTCTAAAAGGAACTGCCATCTTTATTCACCACCTTTAAATAATTCGTTTAATTTTTCGAATCTTGGATCTAACCCATCATCTTTTTTTTCACTATTTAATTCCCAACCTTGACCTTTTAAATGGACCCCAGTTGTATTTGTAACCCTAATGGGAACTTCCAATACAATATTTTCCCATAAAAATTCAATTATATCAAGTATATTTTGACTTTTTTCAAAATATTTTGTTAAATTTTCATTATTTTCTTCTAAAATTTCATCTATTTGAAATGAAAATGGATATTTAATTAGTTCATTTGTTACTGCATCAATTAATTTCATATTACCATTTACATCTAGATTAATTTGTATTTCATCTGCCGCATTATACTTTATAGTACCATTTACTTTTACTTCATCTAATCCTTTAATACTTGTATTTTTATAAAAGTTTTCAGGTATTATGAATGTATCATCTATTTTAATTGGTAATAAATTTAAATTTAATTTCATTACTTCACCTTCCAAATATATAAATACTTATTATTAAATTCTTTTACATCTTTTACTTCTTCTAAATCTATTATAACATACTTTTTGTTATCACCTAGTACTAAATTCATGTAATAATAATTATCATTTATATTTATACTTTTTTCTACTTCATAACCATTAGTATTGTATATTTTAGATGAAACTCTTCTAGTTAATAGAGAATATGTTTTTATTCCTTCAGAATCTTTAAATATTAAAGCTTCATCTTTTTCATCTACATACGTAAATTGTTCTTTTATATATTCTGAAACATTAATTTTTTCTGCAGAATCAATTTTATAAACTATGTATTCATCATTTATTATTGTGTATACGTATTTATTATTAACGCTAATTAGTTTTACTTGATCCTCTGGTGTTTTATCTGTGATTTTTTTTGTTTTTTCATTATTTAAATTGAATTCATATATGCCATCTTCTGATACATAATATACTTTATTATTGTATAATAAAAATTCATAATCGATTGCTTCATTAGTTATATTTTTCATTTCTTTGTTATTATATTTTCTATAATTTATTATTTTATCTTCCTTAGTTACAATATAATCTTTACTTAATAACACTTTGTATTTATTACTATAATTGCTATCTATTTCATAAAAATAAAATTCCTTAGTCTTTTTATCATATCTTAATTCATTGACAGCATCTGAATATATAACCAATTTATTATTTTTTATTATCAAATCTTCAACATTATAAAATGTTCTAACATTTAAATATTCTTCTTCATCACCACTGATACCATACAATTTATAAATTCCATCTTTATCCATTGTTATACCAAAATATTCATACTTTTCAGGATATGCATCATTTCTTCTTTCATGATTTTGATTTTCATGCCTAGATTTTATGTGATTTGAAAGTAAAGCTAATAATATAACAATTATAATTATAGCAAATGTAGCAATTATTCCAATTATTAATCTTTTTTTCTTTTCTGGTAACATTATAATACCCTCCTAAACATTTTTTCTAGTTCATAATTAGTAAATTTCATTATTGATGGTCTTCCATGACAGCAATTATATGGATTATCACACTTTACTAAATCATCGAGTAATTTTTCCATTTCTATCATGCTTAAGTGTTCGTTGGCTTTAACACTCATTTTACAACTAACCATTTTAGCTAAACTATCTAAAAATTTATCTTTATTAAAGTTCTTGCTAGAATCTATTACTAAATCAATTATATATTTTAAATTATCTCCTTCATAATTACTTTTAAGCCATGTTGGATGACTTTTTATAATTACTGTATTTATACCAAATTCTTCAATCTTAAACCCTAACTCTTCTAAAATACTTTTTTTATCCATGAAAGCCAAATAATCACTTGTGGATAATTCAAATTTCATAGGCACTAACATATCTATAATGCTTATACTTTCTTCTTGAAACATCTTTGTAATCATTTCATAATTTACTCTTTCATGGGCAGCATGTTGGTCTAATATAAACATCCCATCTTCATTTTCCGCGATGATATAAGTGCCATGTACTTGTCCAACTGGATAAAGTTTTAAGCTTTTAAAATCTTCATTTTTTACAGGCTCGATATTTTTACTTCCGATATCTAGTGATGTTTGAACTATGGTATAATTATCACTTTCTTCTTTAGTCTCAATATCAGAATTTATACTTAAATCTATAAAATTATCTTTTATCTTATTATTATCTTCATCCATTATAGCGTTTGGAATAAGCAAATTATTATATAATACTTTTTTAATATTTTGATAAAGTAAATCTGTTAATACTTCCATTTTACTCATCTTTATATCCTGTTTTGTTGGATGAATGTTTACATCCACAAGTGTAGGATCTGTTTCAATATTTATAACTACGATTGGATAAAAACCTTCATGCTTATAAGTATTATAAGCATCATTTATAGCTCTATTTATTTCAATATTTTTGACAATTCTACCATTTACAAAAGTATTAAAATGATTTCTATTTTTCTTTAAAATACTAGGCTTTGAAACAAATCCTGATACAGAAAAATCATCTGATGAACACTTTAATTCCAACATATTACTTGAGACATTTAAACCATATATTTCATGAATCGTTTTAAGCAAATTATTACTTCCACTTGTTTTAACAATCATCTTACCATTATTACTTAAACTAAAAGCAATATTTGGTTTTGACAAGGCTAATTTTTCAATAAAACTGGTACAGTTATTAAGTTCAGTTACTTCACTTTTTAAGTACTTAAGTCTTGCTGGTGTATTATAAAAAAGATTTGTGACATGAATTTCTGTTCCTGTTCTTAAAGGAGCATCACTTACACTTAATGTTTCTCCTCCCTTAATATGTACAAAGGTTCCTACATTTTTATTACAAGTAATTAACTCAACTTCCGATACACTGGCAATACTTGCTAATGCTTCACCTCTAAACCCTAGAGTTTCAATAAAATATAAGTCATCATCTTTATATATTTTACTTGTGGCATGTCTATAAAATGCTAGTGTTGCATCTTCTTTATCCATACCTATTCCATTATCTATAACAGATATTTCTTTTAAGCCCCCATCTTTTAATACTACTTTAATGTTGCTAGCTCCAGCATCAATTGAGTTTTCTACAAGTTCTTTTAAAACTGATGCACATTTTTCAACTACTTCACCAGCTGCTATTTTATTGGCTAAATTTTCACTCATTACTCTGATTTTAGTCATTGTAATCACCTACTATTGATGGTCTTATTTCATAATCTTTAGTATTTAGACTAATCATACACGTATTTTTAAAATTTATAAAACAAAAACCTTTAATTATGACATCACTATTTTTAGGAACAATTATTTTACACTCAACATTTTCATTTTCTTTTCTTCTTATAATATTTGCTTCATTACCAACATATATGGTAAAATTTGAATTCTCTAAAATATTTAATTTAATATCTTGGATAAGTAAATAATGTTTACTTGGAAACTGATATGTAATTGGTCTTATAATACTTCTGGGAATATTTTCTCTATTTATGTTACTCATAAAACCTGGAGCATCATAAATATTTATACCATCAACATTTAATTTAATAAAGTCTTGAGTTGTATTGGACTTTTTACTAACTGTAATATCACTACCCACTAAAGCGTTTATTAAGCTACTTTTGCCAGCATTTGTAAAACCTGCTAGACAAATATTTTTTTCTTCTAGACATATTTTAGTAATTGTTTTAATATTTAATTTTGTTTTGCTACTTGTTAAAATAAGATCTTCTTTTATATCATAGATATTTTTGATATTTTGAATTAATTTTTGATATTTTATATTCTTAGGTATTATATCAGCTTTGGTAATAATTAAAATCTTTTTTGATTTAATCTTTTTATAGGCATCAATTACTTCACTATCCAAATTTATAAAATCCACTAGAAATAAAACACATGTATTTAATTCATTAATTTTATTTATTAGTTTATCATTATCTATATTTATTCCTTTGTTAGTTAAGATATTATAATTTTTTAATTTAAAACACCTTTCACATAATTCATTATTTAAATTTGGAGTGTAACCTAACTCATTTTTATCTTTTTCCTGTAGTTTTATACCGCATCCAACACATTTAGTCATAATACTCACCACTTATTAATATGTTTTTCTTTGCTAATTTCTTTAATACTATTTTTTCAAGGAAACGATTAACGCGAGTCGGAAATATTTCATTTTTAGATATACGATTAACTAATATACTAGTAAAGCCCATTCTATTGGCACCAAGAATATCTGTAAATAATTGGTCACCAATGCATGCTATTTCGTCAATTTTAAATTTATATAAAGTTAATATTTTCTTATATTTTCCTTTTAAAGGTTTTTTGCTACTGAAGGCTACATCAACATTTAATTTTTCTTTAAATGGTCTTAGTCTATTTTTTCCACTGTTAGATATTATTATTACTTTGAAGTCTTCTTCAAGTCTAGCAAACAATTCTTTTACCTTTTGATCTGGTATATTAGCTTTATAAGATGCTATAGTATTGTCTAAATCAAATAACAAACATTTTATTCCATTCTTTTTTAATTTTTTATAATTTATTGTATAAATACTTTGGGCATATACATCAGGTATTAATAAATCAAGCATATAATCATTCCTTTTCTTTTAAAATTATATCATAGTTTTTTAAAAAAATTAATATTAAATTATATGAAAAAGCAACAAGACGAAAAACGACTTTGGTAAGTGTGTACTTGTTGCTATATAAATAATACCATATACATTCGTTTTATGCAAGTATTTGTTGCTATTTTACGATTATTCCATTCTTGTTTTTTGAATACGTTTTATCAATAGTTTCATTGGTTGGCTTATTAGCTTGAATATGATTTTTTTCAGATACTTCATTTTTAGCTCCTCTAACTTTATTATAATTATTTTTTTATTTTTATTCAAGATAAAAACCAAAAAGTATAAGTAAATGTGTTTGCCAAAACAAAACTCCGTAGATACGGAGTTTAATACTTTATGGTGCCCTTTTGGTGGAAGTATAACAACCACTAGGCATAAATTTATAGGTAGTAATAACTACTAACTAATTAAATTATACTACATTTATTTATAAATTTGTAGAAAAAAATTTAAAAAATCAAAAAAATGTAGTATAATTAGAGTATAAAAAAGGAGGAAAAATGTTATGAGCAATAATCACTCACAAAAATTTTATTGTTATAGTTGTAATAAAGAAACACTAGGAATAATTTCAGATGTTCAAACATCCCGTGGAATAAATCAATGTATTATTTGTACTAACTGTTTTAATATGGTTAGTCTATCACTTCTTGATAAAATCAATAAAAAAGTAGATGAGCTTATAAAAGAAGCTGCAAAAGCAAAAATAGACCCAACTACTAAATTTGTTATAGGAAGTAAAGAATATAATGACTATTATTATCCTAAATTTGATGAAAAAGGAATGCATAGATAAAAGTCGTGACATGTTTCAATTAAATTAGCATTAGGCTTTCTATTTTATTTTCATTACGAAGTTTTGAAAATAAAAACATAATTTTGCTTGGCTTTATACCTTGCTAAAATTATGCTTAAAAGGGTTTAAAAAGGGAAATTCCCTTTTTCACACCGTTATTGGCTTTGCCAATAGCGTAGTGTGTTTAGTTCTTTTACCATTGATAAAATTACCTTTATAAAGTTCATTTGATAAAACCTTTTGAATAGTAGAGTCATACCAATTAGTTTTTCCTAATACTTGTTCTTTATTAAATATATTAGCAATAGTTTGATGAGATTTTCCCTCCAAATATAAATCAAATACTCTTACAATAATGTTTTTTTAAGGGGATCAGGCACTAACTTTTTATTATCTCTTTTAAAACCTAATGGACTACGATTTGGGATATGTCCTGATTTAATTGCACCAACCATATCAAATTTAGTTCTTTCGCTACATTTTTCTATTTCATTTTGAGATACGCTAGTCATTATTCTCATAACCATTCTACCATTTGAAGTAGTGGTATTAGATTCATCTGCCATACAATCAATATCACACTCATAATCATTATTTTTAACTTTTAATATATGTGGCTTAACATAAGCAATATTTGTATTTTTAATTGATTTAATATTACCATTAATAAATTCATAGTCTACATAAGCAAACCTACAAATCATTTCTACCTTTCTTTTTAATTCTTCACTTATTACAAGTTCTTTAGTTTCTATTGTCATAACTCATCACTTATCCCTTCTTAAATAACAAAAAAACTAACATTTCTGTTAGTAATTTATTACTCTCGAATTTATAAAAGTTCGAGTTCCCTATCAATCTGGTGCGATAGTGATAGTTATCTACAACTTTTCGCTAAATTAAGTAATCTAGTACATATAGTACTGACTTCATATCTAAATTATATTATATATTTCGTAATTGTTCAAATAGTTTTAATCTTTTTTCATCAAAAACTATTGAAGAATCATTTTTCTTTATCATATCTATTACTTCATCTATATCGAACCACTTAACCTCAGATAGTTCTTCTTTTTGAATAATAAAATCTTTTTCATTTAAATTAGACCTAATATAGTAAAAATAAGTAATATGTGAATTTGAATCTCTTATAGTAAATTCTCTTTCACCAAGTTGATGTAAATCATCTATTGATATATCAAGTCCAACTTCTTCTTTAATTTCTCTTAAAATTGCATTTTCTAAACTTTCATGAGCATCAACATGACCAGCACATAAAGCCCATTTGTTAGGATTAAATCTTTTATTAGCACTTCTTTTTTGAAGTAAAACTTGTTCCTTATCATTTATTATAAAAGCAGCGACTTCGTTATGTAAAAGATTTTTATCATGTGCTTCTTCTTTATCTATAATTTGCCCTGTAAAATTTCCATTTTCATCAACAATTTGTATTAATTCCATAATTATTCATCTCCTTTAACTAATTCTTTTAATTTTTCAAACTCTTCTTCGGTAAATATTCCTATATTTTTTGCTCTATTACCACAACTATTAATAAATTTTTTATCTTTTGTATTTATCACTTTTTTTATTAATTTATCTATATTTAAATCTTCTTGAACAGCGCTTATGAGTTCAGTCAAATAATAATCATCTCTTTTTTCAATAAAATAATCTTCTATATTAGAAAAATTCTTTTTCTTTCCATTATAATTAAAAGCCAACCTCCATAACGCCTCCCTTTTATCTTTTTTAATACCAGCATTTACTAAGTCATCAAATGTCTCTTGGTCTATATTAGGTGTTATTGGAGCAGAAATATATTGTGTAATAAATTCTAGTAATTCTAAATCATTCATTTTTTTACAATAGTTTATATACACTGAATTATTTACTAAAAGGTCATATAGTTTCTCATATCTTGGCCCACTATCTCTTATTTTATCTTTGTCTTTTATTAAGCTATCATATTTATTTCTTGCAAATTCTTTAGTATCATCACTATTTTCTTCATTTTCTTTTATTTTTTCTAAATCTTCTAGTATATGATTAAGCGAAGTTATTCTTTTTAATTCAATCTGATCAATTTCTATAGGCACTGATTCTATGATTTTCTTAACTTCTTCTATAAGTTTTTCAATTTCTTTAATTTCTTTTTTTGAAAATTTGTTCTTATCTATATTCTTTAACAAATCAATTAATTCATCACTATTGATAAATCGATTCACATAACGATAAATAATATTTACTAAATCCATGTTTATCTCCTTTTAACAAGTTGAATTTCTTCTAAATCATTAGGTACAATAACACTGCCAGAAAAGTATTTTTCTGCCTCTCTTGTATATAATTCTTTTTTGTTTTCGTGAGTATCTTCTGTATGATAAAGAATTAAATTTTTAATATTTAATGGTTGCATAGTTTCACATACTGATTTTACAGTTGAATGATGTTTTTCGTAGGCTTTAAAAATAGGTTCTTCTTCATCTAAACAAAATGCTTCATGCATTACATAATCTGCATTTTTTAATCTATCATATAAGATTGGATTGCAGGTTTCATCTCCTAAAAATACTAATCTATTTCCATTATTTAAAGTTGTTTCAAATCCATACAATTGATTACCTTTAGGGTGAACATCAAAAAATGTAATTTCTTCTCCTGCAATTTTTACCTTTTCACCATCATACAATGTATGAATATTTATTTTTTCTTCTATTGCTTTTACTTTCGTATCCGGAAATACAGAAGAATATAATTTTTTTATTGCTTCAGTAACTTCTTTATTACAATAAATATTAAATGGTTTATCATATCCCTTGCTAAATAATCCAGACATTCTTTTTAAAATCCAAAGTAAACCAAGTATATGGTCGGTATGGGAATGAGATATAAAAATATTATGAATATCAGTTAATTTATATCCTTTTTCATTTAACATTTTAACTATTTCTATTCCACCGCCTGTATCTACTAATAAATTTTCATTTTCATTTACTAACAAAAAACAGGTATTATATAAATTATAAACAAATCCATGACCTGTTCCTAACATAATTATTTTTTCCATAAATTTTACCTCCATTAAATTCAATTAAGTTTTGCTTTTAACATGAATATTATACTATAAATTAGCATTTTTTACTATCTCTCTAAATCATCTTTTTCATTATCTTTGTTATTTTGAATTATAGCCATGTCATTGTCATCAAGTATATCTTCATCATATAAATCATTAATAAAATCATCATATTTATCATTAGAGAAGAATTTGTTTTGTAAGAATTCTACAAACTTCTTCCATAATTCTTTGAAATAATCAACTATTTTTTGTAATTCTGATACCTTATCTTCTAGTTCATCAATAGTTTCATTTGCAAAATTCAAGTCATCTTCCAATTTTTCAATTCTATCTTCACGAGTTTTTATTTTCTTTTTCAAATTTCTAACTTCGTTAGAGTGTTCTCTTAAATCATCTTCATATTTTTGTAAGACGACATTTATATCATTTGCATTTCTTAAATTAGAAGTTGTATCATTAGTTTGTTCTATATATTTTTTGATTTTATTAACATCTTCACTTGAAATTGAATAGTTATTCTTATTCATAATAGTAGGTTTCAAATTATCAATAATATCATTAATCTCACTAGATTTATTTTGTAAATCATCTGTTTTACTATTTAACTCTTTAAGTTGCTTTTTATATTTTTCTTGTTCCCTTTTAAACTTTTTATATTCGTTCATATTAGCAACATTTATATCAACATTTCTTCCTTCTTCTTTTACTTTTAGAGTGTAGTTTAAATGATAAATTCTATTGAAAGAATTAATACAATATTCTCTCATTTTATCTTGAATATTTTTTAAACTAACTTTTGTAAATACATCAGATTTACCAACTTGTTTTTCCATACCATTTTTCATTCCATCTTTAAATGGGACACCTACAATATGTAAATGTGGGCTAGATTCATCAAAATGTATGGTAGCATTTGCTATTTTAAAGTTTGGTACAACTTCTTCTAAATCTAATATTTGTTCTTTAAAAACTTCTGTCATTTTATGTTTAAATTTATCATCTTTATCAATCCAAAAATCCATATCACCAAGTTCAATAATAATTTCACAAGCAAGATCTCTTTTGTTATCATTTGAGATATGATTAAAATAGTTTTCTATCTTTCTGTCATTTCTAGTTTGTTTTTCATTGTATTTAATTCTTGCATCTTCAAATAATTCTAAATACAAATTTTTAATATCTTCTACAACAGAAGAAGTTCCTTTAATCGTACAAATTAATTCCTTGTCATCATCGTATTTTCGTAAATTATGTTTATCAACTTTAGATAATTGCTGATGATTTTGTATTGCATTATTTGATAAAGAAGTAGTTCCAGTTTCAGTATTTTTGATACTTCTTCTTGCTTTTTTTGATTTGTTTTTATCATTGCTTAAATGTAATGAGTAAGACAATGCTTCCTTATATTCCATCTTTTTTATTCCCCTTTATTAAAATAGAGTCCTACTATTTATAGTAGGGTAATTTTGCTTTGTCAAAATCTCTAACCCCCTATAGATTTTGACATTGCACGATGTTTATATCAAAATCTGGGGGCTAAGGTTTAGGCCACCTTAGAATCCACCTGCCTTATTTCGTATTATTTCAAAACTTCGTAATGAAATAAAACTACATAAGACTTTTGATAAAATAGAAAGCACTGCTTTTTATTTTATCTATAAAAATTATTCAAGTAATTGCAAACTAAAGTAATCAATTATTTCATAATTTCATTAAACAATCTATCGCTAATTTCATTTGCTTTGCAAACAAAACTTACCACGATTGTTATAACTTTTTTGAGAAAAAAGTTAACAAAAAACTCTATTTATTATTCAACATTTCATTCCATTCTTTTTCAATTTCTTCTCTCTTTTTTCTTGTTTCCTCATCTAATTCATATTCAGTAGAATTTACAACTGGTGGTAGATATTCAAATACTTCTTCCTCGTTTTCTAAAATAGATCTATCTCCATCTTTTACATAAATAACTCCAAGTTTTAGCCGTTCTAGTTTATCCAGTTTCTTATAATCTTCTAATGGAAATATTCTAACAATTTTTCTTTCGTTGTAGTAGTTAAAGAACATTACTTTATCTTGATAGTAGTAAGTTGCTTCATAATAACCAACATTATAAAATTCTCTTAGTCTAAAAATATGCTGACTAACTTTTTCAAACGGAAGATATTCACTAAATCTTAATTTAGTAACGACATTACCAATTAAAGCATAATCTTTTTTGTCTAAATAACTAGAATCATATAATTCATTACAAGTAGTACACATATTTTCTCTAAATAAGATTTCATCAACTTTACATTTATGATTTGAACTTTCTGTTAGTTTTATTTCATCAATATATCTCATTACCAAGTCTTGTTTTTCTTCTCTAGTAAGTTCACTCCAAGATAGATTATTTTCTTGATATTCTTTAGGGTATAGTAATTTATTGATATAATCTATATCTCTTTTAATTAAAATATCATTTGGAGTTAGGTTTAAATCTTCACATATATCACATTCTTTTAATCTATTTTCTAGTTCAGTAATTGTTGTTTCAACAATTTTTCTTTCTTCATCATATTCCTCTAACTTAAATGTACCATTAACATACGCTTTTTTAATTCTATCTAGTTTTTGATTTTGATTCGATATTTCTTTTTGGATATCTTCTTTTGGATTTTCTATTTTTGTTTTAATCATAGGTAATAATGTTTGATTAACAACACTATCATATTCATTAATGTCATCTATAAAATGTTCAATTTCTTTTTCTATTTCAGTTTCTTTAATAGTTAATTTACAATCACTACAATAATAGTAATAATAAGAGTTTCCATTCTTTTTAGTTGTTGCTTTACCACCTAAAATACGATTACATTTAGGGCAACGTAATTTTTGTAAGAATATATAAGTTAATGTTCTTTTATAACCTCTTGAATTTTTCTTTTGTTGTACCTGACAAGATTCCCATAATTCTTTTGATACAATAGGTTCAACAACATCACTATAATAAACTGGTTTTTTTGTTCTTTTACCATGAACAAAATCTCCTTTATAAATTTCATTTTCAAGTATTCTCATTATTGTTGAATCATACCAATTTGTTTTGCCTAATACTTCTTCTTTGTTAAATAAGTTAGCAATAGTTTGATAAGAATTACCCTCATAATATAAGTTAAACACTCTAATAATAATATCTTTCGTTGCTAAATCTGGTACTAAAGTTTTTCCTTCTCTTTTATAACCAAAGGGACTCTTGTGTGGGATATGACCAACTTTTATAGCCCCAGCTAAACCTATTTTAGTTCTCTCACTTGTTCTCTCAATTTCATTTTGACTAACAGTAGTTAAAAGTCTAGCAACCATTTTACCATTAGCATTAGTCGTATTTATATCATCATTTGCACAATCCAAATAAGCATTATTTTCATCTAGAAATTTCATTATATGTTCCATATCATAAACTGAACGAGTTAATCTATCTAATTTTAAAACAACAATAGTATTACATTTCTTATTTCTAATATCTTCTAGTAATTCTTCAAATGCTGGTCTATGATTACCAGTTTTAGCACTTATTCCAGCATCTTTATAGATTTTCTAAATCTCATAACCTTTATATTCACACATTGCCCTTAATCTTTTTTCTTGTTCTGGTAAACTAAAACCCTCTCTGGCCTGATCTTCAGTACTGACTCTAATATATAGACCTGCTATTTTCTTTTCTTCATTCATATTTTTTAATCCTCCTTTTTATCTTTGAAACCTAAAAAGAGGCGACAAAGACACATTACATATTTTTATGTCCTTGACACCTCTTAAAATCTAGATAAGCCCAATTAATATAATTTAAACTTCGTTTCATATTAACCCCCAAAACATAAAACTTGTTTCTTGGTTACTTATTATAGATATTTAAACTTTAAAGTCAAGACATAATTACCATTTTTTGCCTATTTAAAGGCATTTTAAGAGAAGTTGATTTACTTTTAATACATTTAATCTAATGATTTAATAAAACTTTCTAAATCTTTTATTTCTAGGGAATTTGCTAGACTTCCAACATATATAATTTTAGAGCAATTAAAAACTAGAAAAGTAATACCTTTAATAATAACCCTATGAGGTTCAATATAGTTCAAATTTGTGTGTTCTATGTTTTTAATACTACCATTAATGATAGTAGGTTTCGTATTACAAAAATCGCATATAAACTCTATTTTCTTTTTTAATTCTTCATCAAAATGTAGTTCTTTTGTTTTTAATTTAACCATATAAATCTATTCCTTTCTTTCTTTAAATGCAAAAAATCAACTTCTATTTGAAGTTGATACTATATGTTTAAATCTAACAAAAAGTTAGAATAGATTGCTCAATGGTGTCCTTAATGAGAATCGAACTCATGACCCTATGCGTCGGAGGCATATGCTCTATCCAACTGAGCTACAAGGACCCATAAACATTTTAACATTAATTTTTTAAAATAGCAAAATTATTTTCTATAAAGAGGTAGAATATTTCTTGTTCTTTTCATATCTTTTTTTACAGTCATTCTAATTGGTCCATAAAACACAAGACTTTCTTTATTTAAATTTTCTACTTCTATAAAGAAATTTCTGACATCATCTTCAATTAAAGGCATTATATTTATAGTTATATTTTTTAAACTTTGATTAGATTTTATATTCATTTTGAAAAATCCATCACTCACCACAAAAGTAAAAACAATTGATTTTCTTTTATTATTCCTTTCACTTATATTTAAGGATAAAACACTTTTATTCTTAACCTTTTTAAAAGACATAGTTCTTCCTAAAGGATTTATGCCAATACTTTTTAAAGCTATATATATTTTTTCTCTTAAATCATCAACTAAACTAAAATAATCTTTATTCATATTTATTTTCCCCCGATGCCTAAATAATAGCAAAATTAATTACTTTTGTCAAAAAAATCCCACATTTGTGAGATTTTTTATCATTAACTTTTAGAAACAGCTATTAATACTCTTTCATTATCTATAAAGAATTCTTCATTGGCATTTTCGCTAAATTCTAATTTAGTTGCTAATGTTTCTTTCTTAATATAATCACTGAACTCTTCAATAGCAGTTTTAACTTTATCACTAGCATTGTAAGTAACACTTATTCTATCTGTTAGTTCATAATTATTATTTTTTCTCATTGTTTGAACTTTAGATACAATTTCACGAGCAATACCTTCATTGATTAAATCATCAGTTAATGTAGCATTTAAAATAACAAAGTTATTGTTTTCCATTCCTACATCAAAGCCTTCTTTAGCATTTATTCTAATATCAACCATGTCACTATAGATGTCATGTTCTCTACCCGCTACAGTCATTTTTATAGATTCATTATTTTGAAGTTTTTTAATATCACTTAGAGATAATTCTAGTAACTTATCTTGGAATTCTTTTAAGTTGCTTCCAAATACTTTACCAACATTTCTAAAGTTTGGTTTAACAGTAAAGTTCATATATTCAGATGTATCTTTTACATATGTTACTTTTTTAACATTTAATTCTTCTTTAATAAGTTCAGTAAGTTCTCCGATTACCATACTATTTTTGCCATCGATTAAAATTTCACTTAGAGGTTGACGAACTCTTAGTTTTTGTTCTTCACGAATGTTTCTTCCAATACTTATTAATTCACGAACTAAATCCATCTTTTCTTCCAATAATTCTTCAATTTTTGTTTCATCATATTTTGGATAGTCTGCTAGATGAACAGATTCTTTTCCAGTTAAATTAGTATACATTTCTTCAGAAAGATAAGGTACAATTGGAGCCATCATTTCTGATAAACCTACTAATACTTCATAAGTAGTTATATATACTGATTTTTTAGAATCATCTAATGTACTTCCCCAGAATCTATTTCTATTTCTTCTGATATACCAATTTGATAAATCATCTGAAACAAAGTCTGTTAGGGCTCTAACTACTTTATTTAAATCATATTCATCATATGATTCTGTTACATATTTTAATAATTTATTATATTTACTTATTAACCATCTATCAATATCTTCTCTTTTTTCTAATGGAATATTACATTCACTAATGTTTATATCATCAATATTGGCATACATTGAGAAGAAATTATATGTGTTTTTAAGCGGATTAAAGAATTTAGAATGAACTTCCTTTAAGCCATTAATATCAAATTTAAGTGGAACCCAAACTGGTGAAACATATGGAAGATAAAATCTAACTGTGTCTGCTCCATATTCTTTCATTGTTGAAAATGGTTCAACAATATTTCCCATTGTTTTACTCATTTTCTTACCATGAGCATCTAGTAATAAGTCATTTACTAAAACATTTTTAAATGGACTTACACCTTTTACAAATGTAGAAATAACTAGTAATGTATAAAACCAACCACGAGTTTGGTCAATTCCCTCACAAATAAAGTCTGCAGGAAATTGTGTTTCAAATAAATCATTGTTTTCAAATGGATAATGGTATTGAGCAAATGGCATAGCACCCGAATCAAACCAACAATCGATTACATCTTTACATCTAGTCATTCTTTTGCCACATTCTGGACATTTTAAGTGTACTTCATCAATAAATGGTCTATGTAGTTCAATAGATTCATCAATATCTTCGATTGCTTTTTCTACTAACTCTTTACGAGATCCAATCATTTCAGTATGTCCACATGAACAAATCCAATATGGAAGTGGTGTTCCCCAGTATCTTGAACGAGAAATTGCCCAGTCATTTAAGTTTTCCAACCAATTACCAAAACGTTTTTCTCCAACATATGATGGATACCAATTAACTGTTTTATTATTAGCAACAATTTTATCTTTAATTTTTGTAACTTCAAGATAATAACTTGGTTTAGAATAATAAATTAAAGGTGTATGACATCTCCAGCAATGTGGATAATTATGAACTATTCTTTGCTTTCTAAATAATTTATCATTTTCTTTTAAATAACTTATTACTAATTCATCAGCAGCAAAGACATTAGTGCCTTTCCATGGTCCTTCGGTATATTTTCCATCTTCACCAACGGGATTTAAGTATGGTAAATTATATTTTCTACCTACACTGGCATCATCTGCTCCGAATGCTGGTGCTAAGTGAACTATCCCAGTACCATCTTCAGCAGTAACATAAGAATCACAACACACAAAGAATCCTTTTTTATTTACAGAAAGTTCTGGTATTAATTGTTCATATTCTGTATATTCTAATGTACTTCCTTTAAATGTATCAAGGATTTCGACATCATCACCTAAAACTTTACTTACTAGGGATGTTGCTAATATAAACTTGTTACCCTTACTTAAAACAAGTGAATAATCATAATCTGGATTTACACATAATGCAACGTTTGCAAGTAATGTCCATGGCGTAGTTGTCCAAACTAAGAAGTATACATCTTCATCTTTTTTCTTCATTGGTACTATTACGGTATCAACACTTGTTTCTTCATAACCTTGGGCTACTTCATGAGATGCAAGTCCAGTTCCACATCTTGGACAATATGGAAGTATTTTAACACCTTCATAAAATAATCCTTCATCAAAGAATTTTTTTAAAATCCACCATTCAGTTTCAATGTAATTATTGTCATATGTTACGTATGGGTGTTTAATATCAATAAATTGTCCCATTTTTTCTGTAAGATCAGTAAATGTACTTTCATTTTTCCATACACTCTCTCTACATTTTTGATTAAATTCTTTGATACCATATTTTTCAATATCTTTTTTACCTGAAAAACCTAATTCTTTTTCTACTTGTAATTCAACAGGTAATCCATGAGTATCCCAACCTACTTTTCGTAATACTTTGTATCCTTGCATTGTTTTATATTTACATATTGTATCTTTTAAAAACTTTGCAACCATATGATGTAAGCCAGGATGTCCATTTGCTGTTGCTGGTCCATCATAGAATACGAAATATGGGGCATTTTCTCTATTTTCAATACATTTATTTAATATATCTTCATTTTTCCATTTTTCAAGGATTCTACCTTCAGTTACATCTACAGCATCTTTACTTAAACTTTTAAACTTTTCCATTATTTTTCCTTCCCTTCAATTAAAAAAGGCTGGTACCAAAAGGAGTGCATATGCACGGTACCATCCTTATTATTTACTTAATTATCTTAACGCGATTAACGTAGTAATTTACTTGATTCAATTACTCAACTCCTGGGTGATATATAAAAATCTGCAAATATTTTTCTCGCACCAAAATGAAAAACTCTCTTTAAGATTCAATTTTTATACTTGTCCCATTCATGGTCTTTCCAAGTGACTTAATTATAATACACTATATTTGCTTAAGTCAAGCCCCTTATTTTAATATTTTTATTTATTTCCTATTATTACTTTGCCATCTAAGTTACATATATAACAATTTGGTAATAATAACTTTATTTCTTCAAGAATATTTTTATCATTTTCATATGTTCTACCTACTAAGATTCCTTCAATAAAATTTGCTGGTATTCCGAAGAGAATAGCACTTTCTCTATCTGTGAAAAAATCATCTTTATTTAATCTATCTTTAATAAACTTTTTGTAATAATACGGATTTACAAATTTTTTAACATTTTTATCATTTATGTTATTTTGATTTAATATGTCATATTTTAATAAATTTTCCATATATTTATTATTATTATCAAATATAATGCCAATTTGAACAAGATTTTGAACTAAACTTGGCATAAATCTTGCTTCTTTTGTTTGCTCTATAAACCATCTGAAACATTGATCTGTATCTATCACATTCATAATATTTTTCATTTCATTATATGGAATTACTGAAGTTTTTATTTTTTTACCATCAAAGTTTTTATATTCAATTGTGCCACCACTATAAAAATTAATATAATCTTTTAATAAGCAATCTTCTTTTAAATTCCAAACTCCAACTGAACTTGGATATTTAGATAATCTGCCATATGTAAACCAACTAGATATTAATCCATCATCTAAGATACTTTTTAATCCTTCAATATTCTTATATGTTCCATGTAATAAAGTTCCTTTTTTTAGTAAAACATTTTCACCGTTTTCAAATCTATTTTGTGATATATATTCACTATTCTTTGCATCATAATAATTTTCGATTTGTTCTAGCATTATCTTCTTTGGTTTTCCACTCAATTTTGATTTAACAATCTTTATGTACTCTTCTTTGTTCATTTATAATTCCTTTCATTATATGTCTTACATTTACTTCAATATAATTAGTCATATCTTGTTATTTTTTCTTATTCTAACATTTTCATTTGCTTGTCTAAACTCTTTTATTACTCTATCAATTAAATACGCGGGTATGATAGATAATTCTAATTCATTACTTATTTTTTCACAAAAGAATGAATTAAGTATAATGTCTTCAGATATTTCTGTGTATTTACTTAGTCTTTCTTCATCCTTTAAAACACATAAACCTTTAGTAAATACATCATGATGTTTTATCATACTATTTTTATTCATAGCTATACAACTTGGAAGTAGCATAATACTTTCTTCTTGTTCTATGATTTTAAAAACTCTTCCTGTTACAACATCAATACTATTACCAGATGTATTCATATCTTTTAACTTTTCTTTTAACTTTTCTATATAAAGTTCAAATGGTTCATCAATCATTACCTTTATAAATACTTCTTGATTATCTTCATTTATAGTTTTTCTCCAGCAAACTATACCCTGCACGTTTAATACATAACCTTGCCATTTGTTTGTCATTTTTAACCTCCCTGTTATTTTTTAATTTCTTCTTCGTACATCTCTAAAGCCTTATTCCAAAGCTTGTAGTTTTTATCATTACGGTGGTCTGTAAGTAAATTTGTATCTTTTAAAATATTACCCACAAATTCTGATGCTTTTATAGCACCATAATAATTTAAATGTCCGCCTTTATCTTTAGTATCTTTCTTCCAATCAATATTCAAATCATAATTATTTAAGTTTATATAAGTAAAATTATATTTTTTACTTAAATTAAATATTGCTCGGTCTTTTTGATAATTCCATGTATCTTGTGATGGTAAACCTATCATAATCAACTTAGAATTATATTCTTTTGCAAGCTCTACAAATTTTTCTAAGTATTCTATATTTGTTTCTAATAATTTATAATTCTTATCATTTTTTTTCATATAATTTTTTGGTTTACTTGGAATTGCTTTTTTATTTAATTTATATCCCTTTTGAATACTCATTATACCATATTCTGAAAATAAAATGTTTTTCCAATTATTATGATAGTTTAATAAAGGCATTATATTTTTAAGCATTCTTTCATATTTGATGTACCATTTTCTTTTTCTAGTATCGCGAAAAAACATATTAGCACCAACTAAAACAACTTTTGGATGCTGACTTTCTAGAGCTACTTTATAATACTCGTATGCATCTGGTAAAATAAAAGCAGCCTCTGCACAGTCAAATACTGTAAAACCAAATTTCTTATATATTTCCATTGGTATAATTGAAGAATAAACTAATGAATCTCCGACTACTATGGCATCTATAGAATCTTTTCTTTCACCTAATATTTCATATTGGGCGGTTTTAATTAATCCAAAATCTTTGATATTTTCTTTAGGTAGTAAAAGATAAGAAAATCCATAATATAAAAAGATAAATATAGCAATAAATAATATACTTTTTAATAAATTTTTCATACTACCTCCCTAAAAATCCGCATACATTGGGTCAACTGGATCATACCCTGGCCCAAAGGCTCCGAAAATAAGAATTGAGAATATCAATATATAATATATTGTCCATCTAACTGCAATTGGTTTTTGCAAGATTTTTTCTCTTATGTTAATATTTTTTTCGTGCATTAGTCCAATTACAAATACAACAACTAGAGAAATTATAAGAATAAATAAATCAGGTAAATCTAATCCTAAAGATGATAATTCTAAAGTATTGATGTTAAAATCTATAAATATTTTTTTTATCATAGCAAATGCTTGATGTACTGTACTTGAATTAAATATAAGTTCTCCGATTATTACTAAAAATGTTGTTTTTAATATTTGTAAAACATGTAATACTTTAGATTTAGAAATATTTAATTTAACATACAATTTGTTAAATTCTGGTCTTGTAATATTGCCAATTGATATCATGATAAAGTGATATAAGCCAAATAAAATATATGTCCATCCTGCCCCATGCCATAAGCCATTAAGTAGCCACACTACTAAAAGGGCTATTGTTCCACTTAATAATGGCCCATAATGATTACCTAAATATTTTTTTAGTTTTAGCGTTAAACTTTTCATTGGTTTTGATAAAGAAATTGGATAGTAAATATAATCTCTAAACCAAGTACCTAAGCTAATATGCCATCTAGTCCAAAACTCTGAAACATTTTTACTAAAAAGCGGTTGTTTGAAGTTTTCAGGAACACGTACTTTAAAAATATCCCCAATACCTAGTACAACATCCATGGCTCCGGAAAAATCCATATATAACATTATTGTGTAGCATAGCGCTCCTAAAAATATAACTGGTCCTGAAAAAGATTCATATCCCGCAAATACTGTTTTTACTAAAATATTTAATCTATCTGCTATGATTATTTTTTTAAACAATCCCCATAATATTCTTTGTAATCCATAACATAAACTATCATAAGTTATCTTTTGTCCTTGATACAAATCTTTGGCAGTATCACTGTATCTTGCAATTGGACCTTCCATAATGCTTGGAAAAAACGACATAAATAGAGCAACACGAATATAGTTTTTATCTGCTTCTATTTTACCACTGTAACAATCAAATAAATAAGATAATGCTTGTAATGTATAAAATGATATTCCTATCGGAGAAATTAGTTTTATTATACTAAATTCATAACCCACATTAAATAAATTTAATATATAATTTGTATTAATTGTAAAAAACTTTAGATACTTAAAAACAAATAAAAATGATACATTAATTAATAAACATAGTATTAATACCAATTTCTTTTTATTTTTATACTTATTTTTTATTTCTTTTTTATCTTCTTCTTTAGTCTCTTT
>ENA-ORSI01000523-ORSI01000523.1-human-gut-metagenome-genome-assembly--contig:-NODE-523-length-41046-cov-18.400820_pt1 | contig 41046 bp, 35 predicted proteins | sample MGYA00242187_ERZ509154 | MGnify/ENA primary metagenome ERZ509154 (study PRJEB26280, sample SAMEA2338627) | human gut metagenome | biome: human gut; feature: human-associated habitat; material: faeces...
TGGAGTTCACCGATAATATGTCTATTTTTGTTCATGGCTAAAGGGTGCTATATGTTTGTTTGGCGACAATAATATAGTGATAATCATTGAATTATCAAACTCTTTAGCCTTTTTTTATTACATTATTTGAGTACTTGCGAAACTTGAGATAATGTAGATAGTTTTGATGTTATTATGAATAATATCAAAGAATTGTCAGTTTCCAACAAAGATGTACTTTTAAGCATTAGAATTAATGTAGATAAAACAAATATGTATGAGTTTGTGAATGTATATAGACAGATAAAGAAAATTAATCCCAACATACATGTATATCCGGGTTTTGTTCATGATGCGTCTTGTAAATCGTCTGTTTGCATAGATGATAATGTGGAGCGCATAAAGTTCTACTCAATGTTATACAATGATTATAATATTTATATTCCAGAAATGATACCAAATATTGTGTTATCATCTTGTATGGCTCGTTGTATGAATTCGTTTTTAATAGGTCCAATGGGAGAAATATATAAATGTTGGCATCACTTGGGTAATAATAATAAAGTAGTCGGAAATTTGATGGATAAAAGAATTCTCACAGATATAGATATGTTTGCTAGATTAATGAAAGAGAATGATTATATTGATAATAAAAAATGTATGGATTGTAAATATTTTCCTGTGTGTGGAGGTGGTTGTGCTGATTTAAAAACGCAGAATAACAATGATAATTGTTCAATATTTAAATATGCGATGACATCGTTTCTGAATATGAGGTATAAATTTTTAGTGAACAAAGTGTAATATATACAATGTAATTCTATGAATGATTTTTTTTGTATTCCAGTTCTATTTGATTATAACGATGGGTATACTGTATATCAAAATGAGTTGTTAAATTCACTCGCATTTCTTGAGGTGTTCCATCCTCTTCCTTTAGTAGATGCTGAAAGATTTGAACAAATCAAAGATGAAACAAAAAAATTATGTTTTGAGATATATAACAATAGAACAATTGGGCTTGTTTATTTTCAAGTTCTTTTTAATAAATGGCTTAGATTATTTAACGATGCACATTCTTATGTAATGCTTGATGATAATGAGTTATATCCTTATACATTGCGTTATTATAATGGCGATTTTTATTTTTATTCCATATCTTCACTTTATCCCAATTGTACAGGAAAGCCTATTAATTCGATAAACGGAATATCCATAAAAGAAATCATCAACAATCTAATGCGGATAGTTCCATCAGAAAATATTATAAAAGCATGTATAACAGGTAGCTATTTTATGAACAGTCACAGTTTTTTAAGTTCATTGGGTATTCCTTTTGATGGTGGATTGCTTTTTTCGTTTTCGGATGGGAGTGAGTTATGCATCCGAAAACAATCATGTACATCGTTATCGGAAAATCATATACTGCAGATAAAATCACATTATATAACAAGAAAACTTTCATATCCATTCTGGTATAAGATTGTTGAAGATAAATGTTATTTCCAGTTTAATGAAATGTATGATAGGTTTTCTTATATGCAAATCTGTCATCTAATGGGTAATACTCCAAATATAGAATTGATAAGGTCATTGCCACTGTTTACCGAATTTTTGGAAGAAATGCTAAGTAACATACATAGAAATAATGTTCATAAATTGATTATAGATTTGCGATATAATGGCGGTGGAAATAGTTTGTTGGGTGATTTGCTATTGAATTTTTTAGGGATAGATATGGGAGGTATTAGAAAATATAGTTCTTATATAAGATATTCTGATTTCTTGATGAGTTGTTACCCTGGATTCATAAGATTAAAATGCTCATATGCTAAGCCTGAAAGGTTGATTGAACAATGTGATGTTATTAGATCCGTAAATGAAATTCCTGATATAAAATTAAAATATGATGGCGATGTATATTTTATACAAGGACAAAATTCATTTAGCAGTGCTAATTATCTGCTTACAACTATCAAAGATAATGCTTTATTTCCAATAATAGGAACTCCTACATCTCAAAAGCCTACCTGTTATGGAAATGTATTACCTGTAATTTGGCCATTTTCGAAGACAAAAGGCTATGTTAGTTTTGGCTATTTTGAGAGACCTAATAAAAATAATACTGAAACGACATTGTTTCCAGATGTGTTGTTGCAGAATTCATTAGACGAGTATTTGAATGGCATTGATTTATGTTGGGATTGGATATTGAAACATTAATATATTGATAACATTAGCATAACATCTTTAATGATGATGGAAGTCTATTTTTGCAGCATGAGAATCATTGATAATAGCCTATGTATAAGTTTTTATTCATTGTATTAATTTTTGCTTCCAAAATGCATGCGCAAAACAAGTGGACGCTGGCTGAATGTATTGAGTATGCCGTTGAGCATAACATTGAGGTGAAGCAAAGCCGGAATCAGGTTCTAAGTTTGAAGGTGCAGAAGAATAGCATGCGGAACAGTTTCCTTCCGGACTTAAATGCCGGGGCTTCGCAGAACTTTACTTATGGGCGTTCTTTGAATCAGAATAATACGTATGAGAACAGCAACATTAAAAATTCTTCTTTTTCCGTCAGTACGGAGTTGCCGATATTTGCAGGGTTCAAACGGACGGCATCGCTTTCGCAAAACAAGTTTGATTTGTTGGCCGCAGAAGCGAACCGGGAACTGATAGAGAATAATCTTTCGCTGAATGTAACAGGTGCCTATTTTCAGATATTGCTGAATAAGGAAATCTACCGTATAGCCTTGGAGCAGATTCAACTGACCAAGGAACAGGAGGAACGGACTTTGCTGCTGATAGAAAATGGGAAGGCTGCTGAATCGCAGTTGTATGATGTACGGGCGCAATTGGCCGATGATGAGTTGACGGCTACCGAGGCGAAAAATTCACTTCGGTTGGCTTTCCTGGACTTAGCTCAATTGATGGAGCTGAAAGGATATGACAACTTTGATATTGATTCGTTGGGGGGCAATGTGGCCGTGTCTGATACGCTCAGTCCGTTGCATATTTATCAGGATGCCTTGACTTGTATGCCGCAGATCCAGCAGGCTTTTTATTCCTTGCAGAGTAAGGCTAAGGGGGTCAAGATTGCAAAGTCTGGGTATTATCCGACCATTTCTTTTGCCGCAGGCATTAATACCGGGTATTACAACGATGGAAGCAGATTAAGCGAGACCTTCCGTAGGCAGTTCAGCAACAACATGCAGAAAAGTTTGTGCTTTACCATCAGCATCCCTCTGTTTGATCGGTTTTCTACACGGAATCAAGTAAGGGCGGCACGCATCGAGGAGGACAATGCGAGGCTGGCGTTGGAGAATGAGAAGAAGCAGCTATATAAGGACATCGAGCAGGCTTATACCGATGCGGTTTCGGCTTATGAGAAATACAAATCGACCACAAAGGCAGTCGTGGCCAATCAGGAAGCGCATCGATATGCGTTGGAGAAATATGCGGCAGGGAAATCCACGGTATTTGAATATAACGAAATCAAGATGAAACTGGCCGACACACTTTCTAAGCAATCGCAAGCCAAATACACATACTTACTGAAAAAACGGATCCTAACATTCTATTCCTGCCTATCGCTGACAAACGAAGAAGATATAAAATTTCCCTGACTTCCTCAAGTTCCTCTTTACTATGCCAAAGAGGGACTTGGCACTTCCAATCTTTATCTTTCTTCCTCTCAACACCAACTTCCTTCTTCCTGTCATGGCTTTCCGCTCCGGCTAATCACTCTCCCCGTGTCCCCGACATTATTCATCAAACATCCCAACAAACCACACCACATCCAAAGCTTGTGAAAGACGTTTCACGCTCCCCACGCCCCATTTGGAACAAAATTTCGAGAATCTTCCGTCACGCCTTCACCCGGAATATAAACATCTGACCACAAACCTCTTACGGTGAAACATAACGTTTCACCACATCTTTCACGTCTGTTGAAAGCCGGAAAGACGTTTCACAGCAACTCACTGCCACACAACCGATTGCGTTGAAACTTCACCTTGAGAAACCTGAAACACACAGTTCTCGGAGCACTCAGCACAGAAACGGCAGACGGCTTCACCAAAGAATGAAAAATATTTCCAAATCGGAAGAGAGAAAGAACGGTCAGGAGAGGAAACAAACGGCGGCAGGGATACCCTTTGAACAACACTTGCACGGCTCGTGAGCCGTACAAGTGTTGCTCGCGAGCCGTGCAAGTGATTGATAAATGGAATGCAAGTGTCTCTCGGCCGGTCCAATCGTCAACGGTATTCCTGCACCAGCAATTCCCCCCGCAACGCGCCAAGCGCATTCAAGGCCAGCGCCTCCATTTCGTCCTCGCCCGGATAGATGTGCACAGGTGCCAGGAAAGACACCCGCTCGCACAGGCGCGAGGTGATGTACTCCGAATGCGCCATACCGCCCGTCAGCAGAATGGCATCGACCTTGCCGTAGAGCACTACTGCCGCACCGCCTATCTCCTTGGCTATCTGATAGATCATGGCGTTCAGTATCAGCTCGGCATGACGGTCGCCTTCGGCAATGCGCTTCTCAATGGCCGGGATGTCCGTAGTGCCCAGGTGGGCGGCCAGTCCGGCTTTTCCCGAAATGCGCTTCTTCAGTTCCTCGGTGGTGTAACGTCCCGAGTGGCAGAGGTCTATCAGCTGGCCGGCAGGAAGCGTGCCTGCACGTTCGGGCGAGAAAGGTCCCGAGCCGTCGAGCGCGTTGGGCACGTCGATGGCACGCCCGTGACGGTGCACTCCGACGGAAATGCCTCCTCCCAGGTGGCAGACAATCAGATTGAGATCTTCGTAACGCACGGGATGTTCGGGGTGGAGCGCCGTACACTCGGCAGCATAGCGCCGGGCAATGGCCCGCTGGTTCAGTGCATGCCATATCACCACACGAGGCATCTGGGGCGAACCGGTGATGCGGGCTATTTCTTCAAGCTCGTCCACCACGCCGGGGTCGGCAATGAACGCGCGACAACCGGGAAGCATCACGGCCAGTTCGTGCGCTATCAGGCAGCCCAGGTTGCAGGCATGGCTGCGCATGGCATGGGCAATGTCGTCGAGCATGGCATCGTTCACCTCGTACACGCCGCCGGGAATGGGCTTCAGCAATCCGCCCCGACCCACGATGGCATCGAACTCGAAGGGGATGCCGTCGGCCTTCAGCTCTTCGAGCACCAGATTCTTGCGGAACTCGAACTGGTCGATGATGCGGGGAAATGCGGACAAATCGTCCACCGAATGCCGGATGCTGCGCACCAGACGGGGGACGTTATCTTCGTAAACGGCAATCTTCGTCGAAGTAGAGCCGGGGTTGATGACTAATATCTTCATGGAAATGGTGAATGATGAATGATAAATGGTGAATGGTTAAACGACTTGCTTCCTGCTTTATTCGTTCCTGTCCTGTCCGTTGCTCGTCAGGCAGGCCATGGCGATGCTGTAGTACTTCGACAGTCCGCTGTCGCTACGCGAGGGCAGCACCACCGGACAGATGGGGCCTTGCAGCAATCCGGCCATGTCGGCGTGCGAGAACAGGGAGACGGCTTTGTAGAAAGCGTTGCCCGACTCGATGTTGGGGAAGATGAGTACGTCGGCCTCGCCGTTGATGGGCGAAACAATGCCTTTGATATCGCCGCTGGTCTTCTCGCACGAGGTCTTCACGTCCAGCGGACCGTCGATGATGACGTTGCCGAATTCGCCGGCTTCGGCCAGTTCGACGATGTTCACATAGTCCAGCGAATGGGGGAACTTGGCACTCACCTTCTCCGTGCAGTGTATCAGGGCGATGCGTGGCTGCTCGATGCCGAAGTGGCGGCAGGCACGGATGGCGTACCAGATCATCTCAATGCGCTGCTGCAACGTAGGCCGCGGGATGACGGCGGCGTCGGAGAAGAACAGCAGCTTGTCGTACGTAGGAATCTGCATCACGGCCAGGTGGGTCAGTATCTTACCCTTGGGCAGTAGGCCTTTTTCCTTATCCAGAATGGCATGCAGCAGGTTGTCGGTATTGATGATGCCTTTCATCAGAATGTCCGCCCCGCCTTCGCGCACAATGCGCACCGCCTCACGGGCAGCCTCGTCGGGGTCTTCAACGTGCAGCGTGTGCACATAGTCGGGATAGTTCTTCAGACTGGGATATTTCTCCAGAATAGCCGAATCGCCAATCATCAGAAACTCGGCTATGCCTTCTTCCAAAGCGCGGCTGATGGCATATTCCGTATTGGGGTCATTGGCACAAACAACGGCTATGCGTTTCCTTTTATTCAAGGTTTTCAAGTGGGCGGTCAACTGATCAAAATTCCGAATAGGTTCCATAACGTTAGATTTTTAGCAAATATCTGAAAAAATGTCGAAAATCAAAGCATATGACAGGGTAAAATTTCGTTCCGACAATATCATTTTGACAGAATAACGATAAAACAAACATTTTTTATGAAAAACAGGCAAGCCAGCCAAAAGGTTTGCTGTCCGCAACACTCCAGTATGCCCGGTTTATTCTCACAAGTATGAGAAGGATGTTCTCATAGGCATGAGAATAGTTTTCTCACAATTATGAGAATAGTCTTCTCATAGGCGTGAGAATACTTTTCTCTCAGCGTGAGAACTGTTTTCTCCGCTGGAGAAAAGATTCTTCTCGTTGCGGGAGAAGAAAACCGACTGATACACAGCCGCCACAAAAAAACTAACCCCACCTTGTTTGCCCTGTGGCGAAATTGTGTACTTTTGCGGAAAAGTAGACGAAAAAGATATGAACAGCCTTATTTTCCCACCCTATCTGCACGAGGGCGACCGCGTAATCATCCTCTCCCCCTCGGGCAAAATAGACAAGGCCTTCCTGAAAGGAGCCCGGAAACGGCTCGAATCCTGGGGGCTGGAAGTGGTCATGGCCCGACATGCAGGCGGCTCGAACGGCACCTATGCCGGCACCATACAGCAACGGCTCGACGACCTGCAGGAAGCGATGGACGACGAGACGGCCAAAGTCATCTTCTGCAGCCGCGGCGGATACGGAGCCGTGCACCTGGTGGACAAGCTCGACTTCGGCCGCTTCCGCCAGCACCCGAAGTGGCTCGTCGGTTTCAGCGACATCACCGCCCTGCACAACGTGTTTCAGGCCAACGGCTTCGCCTCGCTCCATGCCCCCATGGCACGCCACCTGACCGTAGAGCCCGAAGACGACTTCTGCACACTGGCCATGCGCGACATCCTCTTCGGACGAAATGCCGCCCTCCGGAACGGGGACAACGACGGCACCGCTTTCGACTACGTATGTCCTGCCCATAAGCTGAACCATACGGGCACCTGCCAAGGCACGCTGCGTGGCGGCAACCTGGCCGTCTTCTACGGACTGCGCGGCACGCCCTACGACATTCCGCCCGAAGGTACCGTCCTCTTTATAGAAGATGTGGGCGAACGGCCGCACGCCGTGGAGCGGATGATGTACAACCTGAAACTAGGAGGCGTGCTCGAACGGCTTTCGGGCCTCATCATCGGACAGTTCACCGAATACGAGGAAAACAAGTCGCTTGGCAAAGACCTGTACGGCGCACTGGCCGACGTGGTGAAGGAGTACGACTATCCCATCTGCTTCAACTTTCCCGTAGGCCACGTCACCATGAACCTGCCGCTGATCAACGGCGCCGGTGTCAGGCTGGAAGTGGGCCGGAAAGAAGTCAGGCTGAACTTTTAACCCTTAACTATTAACTCAAGTTTCGCACTTGCGAAACTTTCAGGAGTTAAAGAAGTTAAAAGGAGTTATCGCCCGTCTTGGACGGGCTTAGGAGTTAAAAGCCAATAGAGAAGCAAACAGCTCACAATGTATCGGCTTAACTCCTTAACTTCTTAACTCCTTAACTACAACCGATTAATAAACTTGAGAAACTTAAATTGTTCATTTTTAATTGTCAATACCCAATTTATCAACAATGAAACGTCACTACACCTTACTTTCATGCTGCCTGCTGCTGGTGTTCGCAACCGTAGCATGCAGCAGCAATAAGAAATCGGCCGCCGACCAGACAGAAGATGTCGCCAAAGAAAAGGTCAACGTGCCGACCTTCAATGCCGACAGTGCTTACCAGTACGTGAAGACACAGGCCGACTTCGGTCCCCGCGTGCCCAACACCACTGCCCACAAAGCCTGCGGCGAATACCTGGCTTCCAAGCTGGAGCAGTTCGGAGCCAAAGTCTACAACCAATACGCCGACCTCGTGGCCTACGACGGCACCCTGCTGAAGTCGCGCAACATCATCGGTGCCTACAACCCCGACAGCCGTCGGCGCGTGCTGCTCTGTGCCCACTGGGACAGTCGCCCCTATGCCGACGAAGACGATGACGCCAAGAAGCATCAGACGCCCATCATAGGAGCCAACGACGGAGCCAGCGGCGTAGGCGTACTGCTGGAAGTAGCGCGCCAGCTGCAACAGCAGGCACCCACCATCGGTATCGACATCATCTTCTTCGATGCCGAAGACTACGGCATTCCTACCTTCTACAAAGGTCAGTACAAGGCCGACACCTGGTGTCTGGGCTCGCAATACTGGGGACGCATGCCACACGTAGAGAACTACAACGCCCGCTACGGCATCCTGCTGGACATGGTAGGCGGCAAGAACGCTACCTTCTATCAGGAACTCTTCTCCAAGCGCACAGCCAGCAAGCAGGTAAAGAAGATCTGGGACGCTGCCCACCGTCTGGGCTTCGAAAGTTTCTTCCCCAAGCAGGACGGCACCGAAGTGACCGACGACCACATGTACGTCTACAACCTGCGTAAGATTCCCTGCGTGGACATCATCAACTACGACCCCAACTGCGACACCGGCTTCGGTGACTTCTGGCACACCACCGACGACAATATGGACGTGATAGACAAAGGTACGCTCAACGCTGTTGGCCAGACAGTGCTGGAGGTGATTTATAACGAGAAGTAAACTTAAGGGACGAGGGGACAAGTTGACGAATTGACAAGGGACAAGTTGACGAGGAGACAAGTTAACGAGGGAATAAGGGAACAGAGGACAAGCCCACCCCTCGTAATCTGAAGCCTCATCCCCTCGTCAACAAAACTCACCCTTCCTCGTAGCCTCGTTAACTCGTCAACTTGTCAACTAAACTAAAAAACTAAAGAACTTAAAAACTAAAAACCTCACAATATGACCATCAACGAAATGCAAGACGAAGTAATCGCCGAATTCAGCGATTTCGACGATTGGATGGACCGCTACCAGTTGCTCATCGACTTGGGCAACGAACAGCAACCCCTTGACGAAAAGTACAAGACCGACCAAAACCTGATTGAAGGTTGCCAAAGCCGCGTATGGCTGCAAGCCGACGAACAGGACGGCAAAATCATCTTCCAGGCCGAAAGCGATGCCCTGATTGTGAAAGGCATCATTGCCCTGCTCATCAAAGTGCTTTCCGGCCACACCCCCGACGAGATACTGGAAGCCGACCTCTACTTCATCCCTCAGATCGGCCTGCAAGAACATCTTTCCCCTACCCGCAGCAACGGCCTGCTGGCTATGGTGAAGCAGATGCGGATGTATGCGCTGGCGTTTAAGGCGAAGGAAGGATAAAATAAGAGCAGATTAAAAATAAGTAAATTATGAGGGGGGGGCAAAACAAAGGAATCTGAAACTCTCCTCCTTCTGGAAGGAGGAGTACCCGAAGGGGGGAGGTGGTAGGCGAAAACATAAAGTGTTAATATACAGAGTGTCGTAAGACCTACCACCCCGCCCGTTGGGCACCCCTCCTTCCAGAAGGAGGGGAATCAGGAAATATAACTAAATTTCGACACACCCTCTAAGAAAGACATGCCCAGACAAAAGACAAACGGTACATTTGCCTCGCTGCAGGAAGAACACCACCTATGGAAAGCACTGGAAGAAAAACCGCTGTGGTGGAGGAATATCCTGAACGACCCAGAGCTCTATGTGGAAATACGCAAAGACAATTATATCAATGTCTATTATTATGGCGGATGCGTAGCCCTTATCCAATGGTCAAATGGCCATATAGTGGCAGAAATACATAAAAAATACACAACCGATCACTTCGATGCAAAAGAGCAGACTATAACCTCCAACTACTATGATTGCCAAGAATTGTTCCAAAGCCAAGAAGGATTGGAAGCAATAAAAAGAAGAATTAGCCAAGTATATCACAAACTTCCTGCACAAGAAGACGTAAACAACCGGAAGAACATCCATATATCCAGTGAGAAAATTGTGCAAGGAGAATTGATACTGTGCAACAGAAACCGCTACATCGATTCTGAACTGGCTCATCAGACCGAAGGAAGGAAAACCATGCGTATCGACTTAGTAGAGTTGAAACATCAGGCATTGTTTTTCATAGAGCTGAAACTTATCACCGACAGCCGGCTCAGGCACTTAGACAGTCAGCCTGAAATCATAGCACAAATGAAGAAATATCACGATTTCATCAACAGCTATCAGGAAGATATCATCAGTTACTATCGGAAAACACTGCAAATCAAAAGAAGAATAGGCATATGGACTGGCGAACCTATCATAAAAGAAGTATCACACAAACCCGAACTGCTGATTATTGATACCTATTCCCAAATGACGAAAGGCAGAGAAACAAGAATAGCAAATATCCGCGAACTACTGGAAACGGGACAACAGCATTTCAATTTTTTCATTCAGAAATACCAGCAATTATGCAAATAACCATCCAACGTCCTGCACAGATTGGAGGGCAAATGACCCGTATATCCACCCACTCCACCAGTATCATTATTGACTTGGGACATAACCTGCCCAGCAATGACAATAAAGATGCCTTGGATAACGACAGCACAATAGCAGAACTTACCCAAGGCTGCTCGGCTATACTCTATACGCACTATCACGGCGACCACATCGGACTGTTTCACCGTGTACCAGATAGTATTCCCCAATACATCGGTCCTGTAGCCAAACAAATTGTTTGCAGGAAATACCAACAATTATGCTGTCTTCCCGAAAAAGAATGTAGCGCTGCATTCAAACATGCTTTCAGAACCGCCTCGAACATGAAGATCTTTCAAGCAAAGCAAACATTGTACTTTGGGGATATCGCCATCACACCTTACTTTGTCAGCCATTCCGCATACGACTCCTATATGTTTCTAATTGAAGCGGAAGGGAAAAAGATTCTGCATACCGGTGACTTCAGAGGGCATGGATATCTGAGCAAAGGACTGGAAGCCACGCTGAAATACTTTGTCGGACAAGTTGATGTACTCATCATCGAGGGTACCATGCTTGCACGTCCGGAAGAGAAAGTCCGAACAGAAATGGAGCTATGCCAAGAAGCCACAAAACAAATGAATGTTCACAAGTATTCATTTATCCATTGCTCATCCACAGACATCGAACGGCTAGCCAGTTTTAAGAATGCCAACAACCGGATAATACCTAAGCGGGCACTCATAACAGATGCTTTCCAAAAAGACATCCTTGACTTGTTTTCCCGAACAGCAGGGAAGCAATCATCTTGTTTTGACTTCGGACAAGTCTTCACATACAACGAGCATAATCAGAAACTGAAAGAATGGATGATCACAAACGGTTTTACAATGTTTGTCAGGGCCACCCCTAAATTCCACTCTTATCTGGACCACCTGCTACCCATTCTGCCAGTGACAGAAACTCTTTTCATCTACTCCATGTGGAATGGATATATAACCAATGGCAGTACACAAAATACCGAATACATCAGACTTCAAGAACACTTTGCCAATAACAAAATACTGCATCTGCATACCAGCGGACACGCCACAGCAGAAGTTCTTCGTAAAGTATGCAACCTAACCAACCCACGACTTGCCATCATTCCTATTCATCGGGAAAAATCCACAGACTTCAAGTCAATCGGTATCAGCCCATCATTACAAGAGAAAATCATAACCCAAGACTATTCAATGGAAGGTATAGACGTGATACTTGCCCCTACTTCCCATACCCGCCAATAAATTCTGAAAAACAACGATATGCCTTTAGTTATCTCCTTCCGCCCACCGGCGCGCCTCCTCTACTACCTCCGCAGGATAACCGTAAAGTTCGATGATACGGATGGCATTGCGTTCGGTCGCCGAACGATGACGGAAGTAAAGCATCTTTTCTCCATCGGCCGTTCCCATCGCCTATTCCTCCTCTCTATATTCCAGAATATCTCCCGGCTGACAGTCGAGCACCTTGCAAATGGCTTCGAGGGTAGAGAAGCGGATGGCTTTTGCCTTACCCGTCTTCAGGATGGAAAGGTTGGCAGGAGTGATATCTATCTTCTCGGCCAGCTCGCCCAAAGAAATCTTCCGGCGGGCCATCATTATATCTAAATTCACTACTATCGGCATAGGCAAAGGTTTAAATGGTTAAGTCCTGTTCCTCTTTCAGTTTCACAGCACGGCGGACAATCTTACCGACAAACTGCAACAGGAAACCGAACAGCAGGATGGTCATCCAGTCCAACGAATAGTTCCAGCTGTCGCTCAAACTATCACTCTCGCGTACAATCCCATTGCGTATCAGCATCAGCAGAATGATGAAATAACCGCTTGTCTCCAACAAATTGGCCGTCTTATGGCTCAACAGGTTCCGGCAATCCAGCCGCAAGATGTTCACACAAAGCACTACCAAGGCCAGCAGGTTGCAGACATACGCCCAACCCAGCAAACGTTCATCGCCACCTGCCTGTATCAGGCCGATTACCGGAACAGTATAATAGGCTATCACTGACAGCAATACGATACATACAATCCAAGGCAAACTGCCCATATCCTTGTAGCGCTGATACAACTTCTTAAATATTTTCATATCTATAATCCTCCTTTTATCATGTCAACCATGTAGTACAATGCTTTACCCAACGGTGATACAGATACGACCAACCATAAATCCAAACTATTCCTCCGTAAATACGGATAAACTTAGCGTCTTTATCTACCCACAGGTTCATCATCAGAAAAAACACGAACGATGCTAACATCAACGTCAACACAAGAAAACCGATGTAGCAAACACCTGCCACCCATTTGCGGTCGGTATGAAAAATAGTACTCATAGTTCTTCAAATTTAATTTAGTTGACGAGTTGAAAAGACTTCAGACCACGAGGCCTCGTCTCCTTGTCAACTCATTCCTCGTTTCCTCATCAACTTATCAGATTGTCAAATCCTGCTCCTCCTGCATCCGTATGCCGACTTTGAACAGGCAGGCAATGAACAGGAAGAAGACACCCAGTAACAGATAAATCATCGGAATGGTGTTTCCACCCACAGCATCAGACAAAAAAGCATTGAGGACCATCTGCAAGATACCATTACACTCCAGCACTACCCCAATGGCCATAATAAAATCTGAATTTAGCTTGGTAAAGACCTGTCCTTTCTTCACGTTACGCAGCATCAGATAAATAAGCACACTGCATACGGCCATCGCTATCAGCGTCACATTCTCGGGTAGCAGCTTCACAATCAAGTTGTCGGTATCGTCCTTCCCCAAATCGTAGCATAAATTCAGATTACGAAAAAAGACGAAAAGCAGACAGCTGACACATACTATCATCAGACAAAACATCACAAACTCCAGTTCTTCCTTCGAATTCTTCTTTATTCCGAAAATCCCTTTCATATCTTTATTCCTCCTTTATATAGTCAAATCCTGCTCCTCCTTCATCTTCAGCCCGATGGCAAAGACTTCGGCCACAATGAGGGAAATCAGTCCCAACAACAGATTGGTCACCTTGACCGAATCGGAAAGTATCAGCTCGTAAGACTCTAACGAGAATGCCTCGCGCAGGTTGCAAAGCGCCATGTATTCGGGCAACAGGACGCAGACAAAACCTACGATGAGCAGAATGCCCAAACGACGCAGGCGACGGACGTTGCGCCAGTTGAAGATATCCGAACGGTTGACCGACACCACGATGCGGATGAACAGCACCAATGCCCAGACGTTGGCCACCAGCACCAGGAACCCCATCACCGTAGATACGACCTTCTGCCAAACGGGTGTCTCCACCGGCACACTGATCATCAGGTTCGAGTAGGCCATCGGGACGTAGCGACCCGTCTTCTCGTTGCGTATCGAGTCGGTGAAAAACTCTCCCTTCCATTCACTCAGGAGTTTGGGAAGCAAAGAGACGGTTCTCATGTTGTTCACCTCTTCCAGTTTGGCATTGGTTTTACCTTCCTCCATTTCGCGTGCAGCATCCAATCCCATCTGGACGCCTTTTGTCATACCCAGCCCCATGTAGTAGAGCGACACGCCTACCGACCAGCTCATCACCAGCAGGACGATGGCACAAAGGATGTTCAGTCTTCTTTTCATAGCTTGTTATCTGTTGTTGTATTCGTTGCAAAAAGTTGATAAGCACTCAGTTTCTTCACCGAAAGAAGGAACAAGGCAAGCGCCACAACCGTCATAATCACCACCAGTGGCGTACCTAACAATTCGGTCATGCTTCCGGCTTCGGGATAGTTCAGACTGAGGAAAACCGAAAGGCTGTTGTTCAGAATATGAATCAGGATGCAGGCCACCAGACTCCGCGTACGCCAGTAAAGCCAAGCCAGCAGAATGCCTATCAGCGCTGCACTGACCACCTGAACAGGATTGATATGGACAATGCCGAAAAGCAAACCTGAAATCAGAATCGCCTTGGTCGGAGCATACTTCTGTAACAGGGCTTTCGTAATGGCTCCACGGTAGAGCAGTTCTTCCAATATCGGCCCTAACACGGCAATGCAAAGAATGCCCAACCAGCCGGACTGCAGCGCGTCGAACGTCTGTTTCATCAGGTCGGGCAGAAAACCCATTTGCGACACCAGCGCGTCGGTCAGGAAAAGACCAGCCACACCGGCCAGCAGGCTCCACGTCAGGCATGACGGGGTAGTGAGCGAATACATCAGTCCGTCATCGTCCAAGTGACCTTTTCTCCACAAATAAAGCATCATGTAAACGATTCCCAACAACAGGGTCGGAGCCACAGTCAGCTTCTGCGCCACTTCCGCATCCATGCTGCCGGTTGTGATATAAACATAAAGTATACAGAACGGGCCTGCAGTCAGTGCACCCAATATCTGCATCAGGAAATAAATCAATGCCAATTTTATCGCTGTCTTCATCGTCATTCTTCTTTTTTTAAATGATATATTATTTTGGCCTGCTACAAAGCATTTACTTTACAACCAACAGTTGGACGCAACCTTTACTCTGCCCTATTTTTACACCCGTATGGCCTCTGCCTTGCTGCCATGCATTTATGGCAATTACATTGACCAGTCCTGCTACTGCTATAATCGCCGTCATAACCAAAGCCTTCATATTACTACCTGTTTAAATGAATACTGTTTTTTGTTTTCAATTCCGTTTTTCGATAATCATTTATCGTTTTTCGATATGCAAATGAAATACTATTTTAGGAGAAAACAAAAGAAAAACAGAAAAAATTTATCGAAAAACAATAAATTTAATCTGTTTTGCAATAATACAAGGCTGAAAAGAGAGAAAACAGGCAGGAATATACCAGTGCAATCACAGCCCCATCTCTCAGGTAGAGACGCAAAATTTTGCGTCTCCCCAACACGCTACAGCTACAAACACAGCAATAGAAAGGCTGCGTAAAGGATGGTGTGTCGAAACTTAGTATAGTATCTAACTCCCCTCCTTATAGAAGGAGGGGTGCCCAACGGGCGGGGTGGTAGGTTTTACGACACGCTGTATATTAACACTTTATGTTTTCACCTACCACCTCCCCCTTCGGGTACTCACCCCCTCTTAACTCCCCCGTTATCTGGGGAGAACAACCTTCCAGAAAGAGGAGAGTTTCTGATACCTTTGTTTCACATAGGAATGAACTCCTGATAACCAACCATCAACGTTTAGCAAACACCAGGTTGTGAAGCTCGCAGAGGGAGCGGTCGGCCGTGGGCGACGAAAAGACGAAGAACAAAGCCTGCTTGCCCTTGAACTCCTTGGCCTTGGAGACACTGATACGCATCTCGGCAATCTGCTGCGGGGCATCTTTGCTGAGACGCAACGTACCTACTTTCACTCCGCCACGACTCGTCCAGGGACTGCCTACCATGACATCGATGGTACCCTCCACGCCCAGCGGCTTAAGGCTGAGCAACAGTTCCGCATCCTTGTCGGGATCGAGAAGGTCGAAGTTGAAGTACTTGTAGCCTACGATGGAACCTGCCGTATTGTTCACCACCGGATTGCTGTTGACACGCAGGTTATAAGGATCGTCGAAGTTCGTGGCATCGCCATAAGTGGGTTGCACGTACGAACCCGAGAAATAGAAGTTGGGCCATTCGTGATGAGCCGGACGCGGCCCCGTGTAGTAACAGGCAATGCCGGCCGAATAGCGTTTGTAGGGATTCAGCCCGTCCGTCTCGAAACCTTCGGACGTATATTCCCCTTCCGTGATCTCCACCTTGCCGCCCGCTCCTTCGGTCACCTTCACCTCAATGGGGGCCACCATGGCCTGGCGGGCATACTCGTTGGTACCACACTGACGATGGTAGAACACGTACCAGCGGCCATTGATTTCGACGATACTGCCATGCGTGTTTCCGCCCGGCGTAGCTGTCAGAATGGGCTTGCCATCGGCATCCACATCGCGACCGCGGCCGTCGATCAGCGTGCCACCGTAAGTGAAAGGCCCCAGCGGATTGTCGCTGTAAGCATAGGCTAGCGTATAGTTGGTACCGGGAAAACCAAACTCGCCTTCGGCTGTCCAACGGCTATAAACAAATACATATTTATCCTTGATTTTACGGATGGACGATGCCTCGAAGAAGCGGAACACGCCGTCCTGCTTGCGGCTCGATACCATGTCTTTCACGGGTTGAGTACCGGGCTTCACGGTAGCCATTGTGGCAGGATCCAGCTCTGCACCCCACGACTCTTCGAAACCCCAGTAGCCGTACACACGACCGTCGTCATCGACCATTACCGCAGGGTCGAAAGCCAGCACGCCAGTTGCCGCTTTGGGCGACTCTTTACTCCAGTTGCATACCCGGAAAGGACCGTCAGGACGGTCTGCCTTGGCCACCATGCCGTTGCGTCCGCCTGCCTGATTGTTCGGATAGAGATAATACGTCTTCTTCCCGTTTTTGTCTTTCACTTCCACCACGTCGGGAGCATAGAGCACGTCGCCCACACCACCGGCATTCAGCCATTCACCACGGGCATCGGTCTTCGACTCGAAGATGATGCCGTCGTAGCGCCAGTTGTTCAGATCGTCCACCGGAGCCGACCACACCACCTGCTCGCGTCCGCAGTACTCCGTCTTCATGGAGTCGTGCGAACCATAAACATAAACACGATACTTGCCCGGATGATCGGGATCTTCGAATACGTAAGGTTCACCATCGGGAATGTATTCCCACAAAGGAAGGTAAGGATTGGCTGCCAGCACCACATCGGTCTGAAACCAGGACAAGGCTCCTAACAGAGCCAGTACAATCGTACGGATTGAGTAGTTTTTCTTGTTCATGTGTATTATAATTAAGTTATTCAAGTCCCCACATTCGTCTACCGCAAATATAGGAGATTTCTTTGAATAACGTTTCACATCCGGAACCTTTTTGGTAATGTTTCACCGCAAACTGCTGTCCTGTTGCGTATTACAGTGAAAGGTGAAACATGGAACATAGTAATTAACGGCTGTGTGAAGGGTGAAACGAGCCTTCCGAAGCTCTCTTCCGAAAGACTTTTTTCAGACGCTTGCTCCCCTCGTGAGCGACACTTGCAATCCATTTGTTCGACACTTGCACGGCTCGCGAGCCGTGCAAGTGTTGCTCGCGAGCCGTGCAAGTGTCCTGGAAAGCCCTTTTCTGAGGGTGTAAAATGCAGGTAATATAAGTGATTTCCGCTTCACGCTTTACGCGAAAAGCAACTGCCGTGCCACAGCTTCGTCCTTGTGAAGCTGAGCCACGAGCTCGTCTACCGAAGCAAACTTCAGTTCGTCGCGAATGCGGCGTGCAAAGGAAAGGCGGAGCGGATGGTTGTAAATATCGGCTTGAAAATCGAAGATGTAGACCTCGATACTGCGGTCGGGACCGTTGTCCAGCGTAGGGCGATAGCCTATGCTCAGCATACCGCCATACTGACAGCCGTCAACCGTCACCCGAACGGCATACACCCCGTCAGCAGGAACCAGTTTGTCAGCCTCGTCCACCCGGAGGTTGGCAGTAGGAAAACCCAGCGTATGCCCCACCCGATAGCCGCTTACCACTGTGCCCTGCAGGAAATAATCGTACCCCAAACCACGCGCTGCCTCTGACACGTCGCCAACGCTGAGCAGACGGCGGATGCAGGAAGAACTGACCTCGCCGCCATCTTCGCAGTAGTAGGCCGAAGCCGGAAGTACCTCCATGCCCAGTTCGGCACCGTAGCGCACATAGTCGTCGAAACCTTCGCTGCGGTTGTGCCCAAACCGATGATCGTAGCCTATCACCAAAGCCTGAATCTGATACCGCTCTTTCAGCAGGGCCATGAAGTCGTGCGCCGAACAGCAGGCCAGTTCGGGGGTGAAATCGAGCATCAGGCAATAATCGACACCTGTAGCAGCCAGCAATTCTTCCTTTTCGCGACAGGTAGTCAGCAGCTGCGGACAGTATTCGGGCTGCATCACCTTGCGCGGATGCACTGGAAACGTCACCACGGCCGACGCACAACGACGCTCAGCGGCCATAGCACACACCTGTTCGATCAGGAACCGGTGTCCCCGATGCACCCCGTCGAAGAAGCCGATGGTAGCTACTTTCGGGCAATTATCTGAAAAGTGGTCTCCAATCTTCATGAGGTTTCGGAGTATAAGTAGATAGTCCCAGCGATGCGGCCGACTGGCAATTCTCTGCCGAGTCGTCGATAAACAGGGTTTCTTCGGCACGCATACCGGCATCGGCCAGCACACGGCGGAAAATCTCGGCATCGGGTTTTGCCAGACGCATTTCGTAGGACAGGTAGATGCGTTCGAAGTAATCGTCTACTCCGTAGTCCTTGTAGCGGAACGCGTTGGCGCACGACCACAGCCAGTGAATCTCGTTGGTGTTGCTCAGCAAGCATACCCGATAATGACGGCGCAGCTCCAGCAACATGTCGAGTTTATAAGAAGGAATGCTGACGAGGAAGCTGTTCCAGGCATCATCTATCTCGGCATCGGTCAGCGGGCGGCTGGACTTCGCACGGATTTCGTCGCGAAACGCAGCACTGCTGATCAGCCCTTTCTCGTACTGCTGAAAGAAGTCCTGCTGATAGTACAGGCCCAGCATCTCTTCGACCCGCTCCAGTCCCAACTGAGCGAAGCGTTCGACACAACGTCCGCGGTCAAGATCAATCAGCACACCACCGAAGTCGAAAATCAAGTTCTTTATTTCTTTCTGTATCATTGTTTTTTCTGCATTAAACGGCGAACCAGACGTACAATCTCGCCCACCCACAATACCAGCGATGACGAAGCAATGATTGCCAGCCACGTCATTCCGTCGAGCGGCTCGGTACGGAATACCGGCCCGCCAAACTGTACAATCAGGAACTGTCCTACCAGAATGGCCAGTACGATGAACTCCATGCCGTAGGACTTGGAGATACCCTTAAAGGCCGAATCGGTTGTACCGAACACACGGGCGTTGAAGAGGTTCCAGAATTGGAGCATCACAAAGAAGGTGAAGAAGATGGTCAGTTCGCGCACCGTCATGCCCTGCCGTTCGAAATAGAGCAGCATACCCATCAGCAGGCAGGCAAAAGCCAGTCCCACACCGAAGATCATCCGCTGCATTCCCGGAGTGATGATAAAGTCGGTCGGCTTACGGGGTTTCTCCTTCATTACGCTTTCACTGGGCGGAATGGAAGCCAATGCCAAAGCGGCAAAGGTGTCCATGATGAGGTTCACCCACAACATCTGCGTCACGGTGAGCGGCAGGTCGGTACCCACCAGCGAACCCAGCAACACGATGAACAATGCAACGAAGTTGATGGTCAGCTGGAAGACAATGAAACGTTGTATATTTTTATAGAGCGAACGCCCCCACATAACGGCAGTGCCGATACTGTTGAACGAATCGTCGAGCAAGGTGATATCGCTAGCTTCCTTGGCCACGGATGTACCCGTACCCATCGAAAGGCCTACCTGTGCATGGTTCAGGGCGGGAGCATCGTTCGTACCGTCGCCCGTCACAGCCACCACAGCCCCCTTTTGCTGAAGCAGTTGCACGAGGCGTTGCTTATCCGTAGGCCGTGCACGCGACATGATTTTCAGATCCATCACACGTTCCAGCGCTTCTTCGTCGGTCAGAGCGGCAAAGTCGGCTCCGGTGATGCGGTTACGTTCGGTATCTTCCGGTTTCCAGAGTCCTATCTGACGGGCAATTTCGGTAGCGGTGCCCGGCGTGTCACCTGTTACAATCTTCACACCGATACCAGCAGACTGGCACTTCTGCACAGCGGCAGGTACATCGGGGCGGATGGGGTCGCTGATAGCTACCACACCCACGAACGAAAGATCGCCGTCGGCAGCCAGCGTAGCGCAGTCGCGCGTATCGTCATCGGCCACTACCTTATAAGCAAATCCCAACGTACGCATGGCCATATTCTGATAGCCCAGCAACTGAGCCTCAACAGTCGGACGATAGGCTACGGCATCAGTGCGTCCGCTGTCCAGCACTACGTCCTTGCACTTGCCTAATACGATTTCGGGCGCTCCTTTCATATACAGTACTTTCTTACCCAACAGAGGCGACTGCACCAGCGTAGCCATAAATTTACGTTCGGTCGAGAAAGTCAGCTGATCGACCACCTGAGCCGCTTCGCGCAACTGCAGATAGTCTTTTCCCTGCGCATTGAGCCAAAGCAACAAAGCCACTTCGGTAGGATTGCCCACACCTTTCACCTTCTCGCCGGGTACGACTTCTTCCAGAAAGGCAGTTGAATTGGTACTGATGCCTTCCATCACCACACGGCTCAACTCGTCGTCGGCCAGGTCGCTGCGGTTGTTCAGCCCATAAAAGCTGGCTTCGTATACTTGCATCTGGTTCTGCGTCAGCGTACCGGTCTTGTCGGTACAGATAACGGTGATGGCACCCATCGTCTCGCAGGCATGCATCTTACGCACCAGATTGTTGGTAGAAAGCATACGGCGCATGTTCAGTGCCAGGCTCAGCGTGACACTCATCGGAAGACCTTCGGGTACAGCCACCACAATCAGCGTAACGGCCATCATGAAGTATTTCAGCGTGGCCTGCAGGGCGGGCAGCCAGTCGACAAAGGTGTGCAACGAAGAAAAGTCGTAGAAAAGGATGACATCCTTCACAAAGAAAATGGCAAAAGCCAATCCGGCAGCCGTAAAACCGATCTTTCCGATCAGGTTGGCCAGCTTGGTGAGCTGTATATTAAGAGGTGTAGGTTCGGTGCTCTGTTCGGTGCTCTGACGGGCCACTTTACCGATCTCAGTTGCATCGCCTACTGCCTCGACACGCATCATGCCGTGGCCGTCGACCACCGTCGTACCTCGCAACACGCGGTTGGAAGCATACGTAGCTTCTTCATCGAAATCGGCTTCGACAGTTGTTTTCGAAACTACCGGCTCACCGGTCAGGTTGGATTCGTTGACCTGCAAGGAAACAGACTCCAGCAGTTCGCCGTCGGCAGGTATTTCTTCACCGGTTTCCAACAGTACGACATCGCCTACCACTACATCCTTGCGGGGCACTTCCTGTACGTGTCCGTTGCGTATCACCTTGACCAGCGTTTCTTCGTTGACGGCATTCAGCAGGTCGAACTTCTTGTTGGCATCGTATTCGAAGAAGAAACCGATACCGGTAGCCAGCAGAATGGCAGCTATGATACCGATGGTTTCGGCATACTCGTTCTCGACAATCGAGATAACCAGTGAAAACAAGGCGGCGACAAGCAGCACTTTTACGACAGGATCCTGAAATTTCTCCAAATAGAGTTTGAAAAGAGAAGGGCGTTTGGGAGGGGTCAGCAGATTCACCCCGTGTTCGGCACGACTTCTGCGCACCTCTTCATCGGTCAACCCGACGTGATTGACATTTTCTTTCATTGCGCTCATGCAGATTGTTCATGTTTTAAATTAACTGAGCACAAAAATACAACAATAATTCAGACTGTTAATGCTATTAAATCTTTTTTAGGAAAGAGATATGCAACTATCAGTGAACAATCAGACAGTTTTCTGTGTTTATAAACTGAGATTAATAAATTAAATTATTTACCACTTAAAAACGAATAGAAATATGGATAAATACATCTGCACCGTATGCGAATACATTTATGACCCTGAACTGGGTGATCCGGAAAACGGCATTGCGCCCGGTACCGCATTCGAAGACCTCCCCGACGACTGGGTATGCCCGCTGTGTGGCGTCGGTAAAGAAGATTTTGAGGTAACTCACTAAACCAGATTGAAATAACCGCAAAAGTCAAGGAAGAAGGCTTCGTCGTTACGAAGCCTTCTTTTCTTTGATATCACAACTGGCCTCTACCACATTCACCACATAGTCGCCCAGCTTCTCGCATTCGGCTATGATATCCATGTAGTGTACACCCATCTGGTAGCTATACTCCTTGTTGTTGACATCTACTATATTCTGATTCTTCAACTGGTTGCGATAGTTGTTGATTTCGTTCTCCAGGTTGTATGACTGGTTCACGTCGCTGCTCTGGTGATCGGTATGCTCGATAATCACAATCATCCGCTCCAGAGCCTCGTTCGTCAGATTCATCATCGTGTGAATGTGTTCGTACTGGCTTTCGGTAAAGTCCTGATTCGACTGCCGCTTGCGGTTGATGGTACGAGCCAGATTGTAACAACTGTCGCCGATACTCTCGATCTCGGTCACCTCGCGCAACATGGCCCGTATCTGCAGCTTACTTTCCGAGCTCAACCGCCCCTCAGAAACCGAATTCAGATAGTTGGCGATTTCCAGCTCCATGCTGTCGCTGATGTTTTCGTATTTTTCAATCCGACTGAACAGTTTCATAAAGTCGTCATCCTTCTCGGTATGAAGCAAATCGCGCACCATGCCAAACATGCGGTGAGTACGCTCGGCAAACAGGTGTATCTCCTTGCTGGCCTGCAGAATGGAGAGTTCTGCCGTGGACAGCATACCGCCCGAAATGAAACGCAAGCGATATTCCTCGTCCTGCTCCTTTAAAGGAATGATGGCACATACCGTACGCTCGATGAACTTGACAAACCAAATCAGCACCAGCACATTACAGATGTTGAAAGCCGTATGGAATGCCGAAAGTTTGAACGAAACAGCTACCGCAGGACTGTTGGTACCCATCACATTGTCCACAAACCAGGATACGGCGTTGGTGAAAGGCACAAACAGACATAACACCCATATCACACCAAACACGTTGAACACCAAATGGGCCAATGCCGCCCTTCGTGCCTGCGTATTTCCCGTCAATGCCGCCAGATTGGCCGTTATCGTGGTTCCAATATTCTCGCCCAGCACAAGAGCCGCACCCAACTCAAAGCTGATCCAGCCGTTGGCACACATAATCAGAGTAATGGCCATCGTTGCCGCCGATGCCTGCACAATCATGGTCAGAACAGTACCGATAAGCACAAACAACAGAATGGACACAAACCCCATATCCGTATAGTTCTGCACAAATGCCAGCATATCAGGATTATCTTTCAGGTCGGGAGCATTGCTCTGAAGATAGGAAAGTCCCATAAACAGGAACGAAAAACCAAAAATAAACTCACCAACCGACTTTCGGGAACTTTTTTGGGAAAACAGTAGAGGAATACCAAAAGCTAACAAAGGAAGGGCAAACGCTGCTATATCCACCTTAAAGCCCAAGGCCGATATGATCCAAGCCGTGACCGTGGTACCGATATTGGCTCCCATAATGACGCCGATGGACTGCGACAAGGTCAACAAACCGGCATTAACAAAACTAACCACCATTACGGTTGTAGCAGAAGAAGACTGGATAAGCGCTGTGATCAGCATACCCGTAAGAACACCTGTCACTCGGTTTGTCGTCATGGCGGTCAGAATCTTACGCAACCTGTCGCCCGCAAACTTTTGAAGCCCCTCGCTCATGATTTTCATTCCATACAGGAATAAAGCCAATGAACCCAGCAGCTTTAAAAAATCATAAAAAGAATATTCCATCTATAATTAATTAAGAGGTTTCATTGCTTCATGCATTATTAAGTCCTATATTTAGCGTATATTTACCATTAAAAAGGACTTTATGAAACACATGTTACAAATATGTTGCAAAAATAATAATATTTATAAAGAATTTCCTATCGGGAGCTCACTTTTGGATATTTATTACGGATTTAATCTTAATTTTCCCTACCAGGTCGTCAGCGCCAAAGTCAACAACCGCTCCGAAGGCCTGAACTTCAGGGTGTACAACAACAAGGATGTGGAGTTTCTGGACGTCCGCGACCCATCAGGAATGCGCACCTATGTCCGCTCCCTGTGTTTCATTTTGTACAAAGCTGTCAGCGAGCTGTTTCCCGAAGGCAAACTGTATGTCGAGCATCCGGTTTCGAAAGGCTACTTCTGCAACCTTCGTATCGGACGACCCGTCCAACTGGAAGACGTACAGGCCATCAAGAAACGCATGCAGGAAATCATCGCCGAAGACATTCCCTTCCACCGCACCGAATGCCATACGTCCGAAGCCGTCCGCGTCTTCAGCGAACGGGGAATGGACGATAAAGTAAAACTGCTGGAAACGTCGGGCTCGCTCTATACCTATTATTATACATTGGGCGACACCGTTGACTATTACTACGGCAACCTGCTGCCAAGCACAGGATTCATCAAGCTGTTCGACATCATCAAATACTATGACGGCCTGTTGCTGCGCATCCCCAACAAAGAAAATCCGAATGTTCTGGAAGAAGTGGTGAAACAGGAAAAGATGCTCGACGTATTCAAAGAACACCTGCGCTGGAACCACATCATGGGACTGAGCAACGTAGGCGACTTCAACCTGGCTTGTGAAAACGGACATGCCACCGACCTCATCAACGTGGCTGAAGCTCTGCAGGAGAAAAAAATCGCACAGATCGCCGATGACATTTACCACCGGGGCGAGAATGGGAACCGTGTCAAACTGGTACTGATCTCCGGACCGTCCTCATCCGGCAAAACGACCTTCAGCAAAAGGCTCTCCGTACAGCTGATGACCAACGGACTGCGCCCTTACCCCATCTCGCTGGACGATTACTTCGTGGATCGCGAAGACACTCCGCGCGATGCGAACGGGAACTATGACTACGAATCGCTGTATGCACTCGACCTCAAACTGTTCAACGAACAGCTACAGGCCCTGCTGAGAGGAGAGGAAGTGGAACTTCCGCGCTTCAACTTCACATTTGGGAAAAAGGAATTCAAAGGTGACAAGCTACGCATTGACGAGCACACCATCCTCATTCTGGAAGGCATTCACGGCTTGAACCCGGAACTGACTCCACAAATTCCTGCCGAAAGCAAATATAAGATCTACGTCTCGGCACTGACCACCATCTCGCTGGACGACCATAACTGGATTCCGACAACCGACAACCGCTTGCTGCGCCGCATCATCCGCGACTTCAACTACAGAGGCTATTCGGCACAGGAGACCATCTCACGCTGGCCGAGCGTACGCGCCGGTGAGGACAAATGGATTTTCCCTTATCAGGAAAATGCTGACGTCATGTTCAATTCGGCCCTGCTGTTCGAGTTTGCCGTACTTCGTTCACATGCCGAACCGATATTGAACAGCGTACCACGCAATTGTCCGGAATATGCCGAAGCATACCGCCTGCTGAAGTTCATCAAATACTTCATACCCGTACAGGACAAGGAAATTCCACCTACTTCCCTGTTGCGTGAATTCCTGGGAGGAAGCAGCTTTAAGTACTGACACTGCAAAGCAAATACAATCGGAAAAAGGACTCAAAAACATTATAACACAATGAAAAAACAGATAGTAGCAGCCTGCCTGCTCATGATGCAGACAGCAAGTTGGGGCAAAGTCGTACTGCCCGAAATACTGAGCGACAACATGGTACTGCAACAGCAAACCGAAGTTAAGTTGTGGGGAAAGGCAAAAGCCAATGCACAAGTAAGCATCCGCCCATCGTGGGACAACCGCACTTACACGGCTACGTCCGATAAAGACGGAAAATGGATTGCCAAAGTACAGACGCCCCAAGCAAGTTACAATGCTTACAGCATTACATTCTCGGACGGCGAGACAACGCAACTCAACAACATCCTGATAGGTGAGGTGTGGTTCTGCTCAGGGCAATCGAATATGGAAATGCCTCTGGCCGGATTCTGGAATTGTCCGATAGCAGGTGCCAACGAGACTATTGCCACCTCTGCCCAGTGGAAAGGCATACGGGTAGCTACCATCGAAAAGAACGGTCAGGTTCAACCTGTGGACAACTGCAAAGGAAGCTGGAAAGTCAGCTGTCCGGAAAATGCTCCGGCATTCAGTGCCACCGGCTTCCACTTTGCCATGATGATGAATCAGGTTCTCGATATTCCCATCGGTATCATAAACAGCAGCTGGGGAGGTTCTACTGTCGAAGGATGGCTACCGCGCGACATCGTAGCACAATATCCGGACATCAATCTGGAACGTGACATCCGCAAGGAAGAAGGACATGACTGGTGGCACTACATGAGCCCGACACTGATGTACAACGGCATGATCAAGCCCTTGCAAAACTATACCATCAAAGGATTTCTGTGGTATCAGGGTGAATCGAACGTAGGTAAGCACAAGACATACGCCGAGCGCCTGAAAACGATGGTCGAACTCTGGCGAAAAGAATGGGGACTGGGAGAACTGCCATTCTACTTTGTAGAGATAGCCCCATACGGTTCCAGCGAAAACTACTATAGCGCATTGCTACGTGAAGCACAGTTCAATGCCCAAAAGATAATACCCAACAGCGGAATGATCTCGACCAACGACCTTGTAGAGAACTACGAACAATACAACATTCATCCGAAAGACAAAAGCAATGTCGGGAAACGGCTTGCTTACATGGCACTGAGCAAAACCTATCAGATAAAGGGAATTGAGGCTGTAGGCCCTGTGTACAAATCAATGGAGATAAAAGACGGAGTAGCCCTGCTTTCGTTCGACAATGCCGGCGGAGGCTTCAACCGTATGACCGACATACAAGGATTTGAGATAGCCGGCGAAGACAAAGTGTTCTATCCGGCAAAGGCAGAAGAACTCAACGGAGGACAAATCAAAGTCAGCTCCGACAAAGTGCCTACCCCTGCCGCTGTACGCTACGGCTTCCGTGACTTCAAACCGGGTAACGTTGCCAACATTCGGGAACTCCCGCTTTATCCGTTCAGGACAGACAACTGGGAATAACCGTCGATACAGCAAGACATACAAGCCATACATAATACAAAATACAACTTGTTTCTCAAAAAACTAAAATTATCATAATGAAAAGAACAGTAATCATGCTCCTCCTGACAGTCTGGTGCTTCTTGGGAGGGGCATACGCTCAAAACAACGCCGACGACCTGATGAAACAGGCGCAACAGAATCTGGCACAGAAGGAATACATCAAGTCGCGTTATCTTTTCCTGCAAGCCTACAATGCCTATGTTTCACAGGGAGCATACAGTAAAGTTGTGGAATGTGGAGTCAAAGTCAGCTCACTTTATCATCAGGAAAACTATTATAAAGAAGCTTTCGACATGCTGAGAAGTACTGAAGCTGTGGTTTACACCGGAGAACAGAAAAAGAAAAAAGCATTCCCCGAACTTCGTTTTCCCATTATCAAGGAAAGATTGCAGATGTACATCAAACTGAAGAACCCTTCACGGGCCAAAGAACAGCTTGACCGGCTGGAAGAGACAGCCAAAGCAGCCCGGAATGATTCACTCAGCAACGATTTGCTATATACACAGGCTACCTATTATTACACTTTCGGCATGAATGCCCAAGGCGATGAAGCCATCAGCCGGCTGATAGGAAAATACAAAGTCCAAAAGAATTATGCCAAAGTAAACGACTGCTACAAGACCCTGATCGACATTGCCCGCAAAGCCAACAACTCGGCACTGGTGGCACGCACATACGACCAATACATCGTATGGAACGACTCTGTAAAAGCCTTGAACGCTCAAGACGAACTGAACGCCTTGAAACGCAAATACGATGAAAGCCTGAACACCATTCAGGAAAAAGATGACTCGTTAAGTGCCAAACAGTATATTATCATCGGACTATGCGTATTGGCTGCGATACTGGCAGCAGTGTTGGTATTCGGAGCAATCGTCCTGTTGCGCTTCATCATGCTGACGCGTAAGCAGAAGAAAGCCATCAGCATTGCCAACGAGCACAATGAGCTGAAAACAAAGTTCATACAAAACATTTCTGCCCAAATGGAGCCGACATTGGATACACTGGATGCCAAACTGCCCGGAGTGAAAGCACTGCATGCATTCAACGCCCACATACAGGAACTTTCGGAACTGGAAAACAGCCTGGACGAACCTTACGAGATGGAGGAAAAGAACATATCAACCTTCTGTGAAAGCGTAATGGAGAAGATCAAAGACAAAACAAAATCCGATGTAACCCTGGCTGTCAACGCTCCCAAGCTGACCGTAAAAATCAATCCGGAACAGTTGGAGCATATCCTGCTACATCTGCTACAGAACGCTGCCGAATACACGCCGGCCGGCGGTAAAATATGGCTGGATTTCAAGAAACGTGGCGCACACACTCACCAGTTTATCGTAAGCGATACGGGATGTGGCATTGCCGAAGAAAAACGGGCTAATATCTTCAAACCGTTTGCCGAGGTAAAAGACCTGACCAAAGGCGACGGACTGGGATTGCCCATCTGTGCACTGATAGCAACCCGAATGAACGGTTCGCTGACACTGGACGAAAGTTATACAAAGGGGGCACGATTCATTTTGGAACTACATGCCTGACAAACTGAAAAAACGACTGCGGGTAACAGAAGACGATACGGCTTATGCCATTCAGCCTCTTGTTACCCGCAGTTCTTTTTTTAATAGCCCTTGATTAACGTAATCAGCGCAGTGCTTCTACTTCATCAGGAGTCAACGGAATCTTCTTACCCAAACGGCGTGCGCCCGTCTCGGTAATAAGGTAATCTTCTTCGTTACGGATACCTCCGAAATGACGGTATTCCTCTACCTTATCGTAATTAATGAAATCGGCAAACTTCTTCTCTGCTTTCCACAGATCGATCAGTTCGGGAATGAAATAAATGCCCGGCTCTACCGTATGTACGAAGCCCGGTTCCAACGGGATGGCCAAGCGCTGGCTCTTACGGCCAAACTGGGTACTCTTGGGCTGTCCGTTATAGCCTACCCACTGTTCACCAAGGTTTTCCATATCATGTACATCAAGGCCCATCATGTGTCCCAGTCCGTGAGGATAGAACAAAGCATGTGCTCCCTCGCGTACGGCATCTTCGGCATTGCCTTTCATCAGTCCCAGATCTTTCAGACCCTCGACCATAACACGGGCAGAAAGGTCGTACACTTCCATATAAGGGATGCCCGGACGAAGTGCCTTAACCGACTCCAGATGCATGGCATTCTGTATCTCGTAAACAGCACGTTGGCGCGGTGTGAAGGTCTTGTCGGCAGGAATGGTAGACGACATATCACCGCAATAGCCTGAAGGAAGTTCAGCACCGGCATCAATCAGGAACAAGTCTCCTGGTTTTACCTTATTGCCATAGTAATGGTTGTGCAGGGTCTGTCCGTTGATGGTAGCAATGGTAGCAAACGAAAGGTCGCAATTGTTGCGCTGGGCTACGTGATTCATTTCAGCTACTACCTCATATTCGTACATGCCCGGACGAAGCACCTTCATGGCCGTAATATGCATATCGGCTGTCACGTTGCAGGCTTTTTCTATTTCGGCAATTTCTTCGGCCGACTTATAATTACGCTGTGACACTACGGCCCGGATAAAAGGAACGGACCCTTCCTGACAGGCAGGTGCTATTCCAAGCCAGTCCATCAGTTTCAGCTTATGCTCGGCACGGTAAGGCGGCAGATAATGGACCGTACGCCCCTGCGCTACGGCTTTCTGCAAATAACCGGCTATCTCAGCATACGGACGGGTTTCGGTAATTCCAACTGCTACAGCTTTCTCGTGCAGTGTCGGTTGTGTACCCATCCAGACAATGTGGTCAATGGTCAGTTCGTCTCCAAATATAATTTCCTTGTCTTCATCTACATCGATAATGGCAGAAAGACCTGCAAACGACAAGCCAAAGTAATAGAGAAAGGTGGAGTCCTGACGGTAACGGAAAGTATTGTCCTCGTAATTCAGGCCTTGCTCGTCGTTACCCAAAAACAATAACACCCCCGAACCCATATTTTTTTTCAGCTGGGCTCTGCGCTGTACATAAGTTTCTTTAGCAAACATGGTGTTTCTATTTTTTATAAGTTGATTTGCAACAAAGATAGTGAAAGGTGAGAGCAGAAGCAAATGAAAATAAAATTTTCAATTTGATTATGCCGAACCGCCTCCTATCTTATCCAAAGATAGTGAAAGTCGAAAGCAAAAAAATAAGCTTGCTTAATTTTTTTGCCGAGATGCATCCTTCTTATCTAAAAATACGGAATGTTTCCATTCCGTACCTACTTGTCTCATCAGTTTCTCATAACTATGAGAAGTCTATTCTCACAGTAATGAGAAGACCATTCTCATAAGTATGAGAAAACTATTCTCACAATGATGAGAATATATTTTTCCAATATAGAACACAAACGGGAAGTAATATATCCCCAGCCATACCTACCTGGCAAAGCTGCAGATACAAGTGAAGCCAGCCTGGCTAACTCGAAAATATAACGGGCGAAGATTTCACATTATCGAACTATTCACTATTTTTGCGGTGAGAATCATAACTGAACTAAAATATGGCACAAGGATCCCGACAGATACAGACTCAGGCGCAGCAACAGATACAAACGCTGTCGCCACAGCAAATTCTGGTAGTGAAACTGCTCGAACTTCCGGCTGTGGAACTGGAGGATAGGGTGCGTGCCGAACTTCTGGAAAATCCCGCACTGGAAGAAGGAAAGGAAGAGACCTCTAACGACGAATATACCGAAAACTCTGAAAACGGTACTGAAAACGACGAAGGAGATACCAGCTATGACTCGCTGAGCGACTACTTGAACGAAGATGATATCCCCGACTATAAGCTTCAGGAAAACAACCGCACGAAAGGTGAACAACCCGAAGAAATACCTTTCTCGGATGCCACTTCGTTTTATGAAACATTGAAAGAGCAATTAGGAGAGCGCGATCTGACTGAGCACCAACGCGAACTGGCCGAATATCTGATAGGTTCTCTGGATGATGATGGCCTGCTACGCAAGTCATTGGACAGCATCAGCGACGAACTCGCCATCTATTCGGGCATCAATGCCAGCACCGAGGAACTGGAAAAGGCACTGAAAATTATCCAGGACTTCGATCCCGCAGGATTGGGTGCCCGCAACCTGCAAGAATGTCTGCTCATCCAGATACAACGGAAAATTGAGCAACAGCATCCTGCCCCCGACTCCTTATTATATGTCGAGGAAAAAATCATCGCCGAATGTTACGAGGAGTTCACCCGTAAACACTGGGACAAGATACAGCAGAAACTGAACCTTGACGACAGCATATTTCAGCAAGCCGTCAAAGAAATCTGCAAGCTGAACCCACGCCCGGGAGCATCACTGGGCGAAGCCATCGGCAAGAACATGCAGCAAATCATACCCGACTTTATTGTCGACACATACGACGACGGCACCATTAACCTCACGTTGAACAACCGCAACATGCCCGAACTGCGCATGAGCCGCGACTTTACCGAAATGGTTGAAGAACATACCAAGAACAAAGCCAATCAGTCGAAAGAGTCCAAAGAAGCCATGATGTTTCTGAAGCAGAAAATGGATGCAGCCCAGGGATTTATCGACGCTGTCAAACAACGGCAGAATACGCTGATGACTACCATGCAAGCCATTATCGACCTGCAACGTCCCTTCTTTCTTGAAGGCGATGAGTCGCTGCTACGTCCCATGATACTGAAAGACGTGGCCGAACGCACAGGACTGGACATTTCAACCATATCGCGCGTCAGCAACAGCAAATACGTACAGACCAATTATGGTATTTATCCGCTGAAATTCTTCTTCAACGATGGATATACCACCGAGGGAGGCGAAGAAATGTCTGTCCGCGAAATACGCAAGATCTTGAAAGAATGCATCGACAACGAGGACAAAAAGAAGCCCTATACCGACGATGAACTGACTGAAATACTGAAAGAAAAAGGTTACCCGATAGCACGGCGAACAGTAGCCAAATACCGCCAGCAGATGAACATACCTGTGGCACGGTTAAGACGGTAAGTTTTCTTATAGTACAGTAATCATAAAACTTTCAAGTTATCCCAAAAAACAAATAGAATCATGACTGAAGAACATATCATTGCAGACAAAACCCTGATAAGGATCGCCAAAGTGATTTCGGTTCTATTCACACCGTTTTCTATCCCGTTTTTGGCATTCTTGATTCTATTCATTTTTTCTTATCTGCGCATCATGCCGCTGCAATACAAGCTGATAGTGCTGGGAGTGGTGTATTGTTTCACCATACTGATGCCTATGCTTACCATTTTCATCTTCCGGAAAATCAACGGTTTCACTCCCGAGGATTTGGCTGATCGCAAAAAACGTTATGTTCCGTTCATCCTGACCATTACTTCCTACATATTCTGCCTGCTAATGATGTATCGGCTCAACATTCCCTGGTATATGAGCGGTATCATTCTGGCAGCACTGATTATGATGATCATCTGTGTAGTAGTCAACTTGCGCTGGAAACTGAGCGAACACATGGCCGGTTCCGGAGCTATTGTAGGAGGAGTGGTCGCTTTTAGTGCTTTGTTCGGCTACAATCCTGTATGGTGGTTGTGCCTGTTCATTCTGATATCCGGGGTATTGGGAACGGCACGCCTTATTTTAAGTCACCATACACTGGGCGAGGTTGTCGGAGGGTTTGCCGTAGGCCTGCTATGCTCACTGCTGGTGCTACACCCTTTGAGCAATATAACGTTCCGCATCTTGATGCTCTGACAACTGTCGGGCAGGAATAAAGGAATATAGATAAGATCTTACGTAACAAAAAAGAAAATAACAATTAGATAATTAACAAGAATATTAATCCCTTAAAACTAAAAATTATGAATTTTCCAACAGATGTAAAGTACACTAAAGAACATGAATGGATCCGCGTGGAAGGTGATATAGCTTATGTAGGAATTACCGATTACGCACAAGAGCAATTAGGTGATATCGTTTTTGTTGATATTCCCACAGTAGACGAAACATTGGCAGCCGGTGAGACATTTGGCACCATCGAAGTAGTAAAAACCATTTCAGACCTGTTCTTGCCGGTAGCTGGAACCATCCTGGAACAGAACGAGGCATTGGCCGACCAGCCGGAACTTGTCAACCAAGATCCTTACGGCGAAGGCTGGATCATCAAAATCAAACCTGCCGATGACGCAAACTTTGATGAATTGCTCGATGCAGAGGCTTATAAAGCACTGGTAAATGCCTGATAGCATTTACTAGCCTTATAGGCACATCTTCATTGTGATTGTAGTCTTCCCTATCAACTGAAATAATAAATAAAGTAACGAATATGTATTCACCTATCGTCAGCATCATCATGGGCAGCACGTCCGACCTCCCTGTAGTAGAGAAGGCCGCACAACTGCTCAATGACTTGCATGTACCGTTCGAAATGAATGCTTTATCGGCTCACCGCACACCGGAAGCCGTTGAAAGCTTTGCCAAGAATGCCAGCAAACGAGGCATCAAGGTCATCATTGCCGCTGCCGGAATGGCTGCAGCCCTGCCTGGAGTGATTGCAGCCAATACTACGCTGCCCGTCATCGGCATTCCCATCAAGGGTTCCTCACTGAGTGGAATGGATGCCTTGTATTCTATCATTCAAATGCCTCCCGGCATACCGGTAGCTACCGTTGCCATCGACGGCGCCATGAATGCGGCCATCTTAGCTGTACAGATTCTGGCACTGAGCGATCCTATATTAGCCGAGAACTTCGCCTCCTATAAAGAAGGACTGAAGAAAAAAATAGTCAAGGCAAACGAGGATCTGAAAGAAATTAAATACGAATATAAGACCAACTAAGCCATATCTTCTTAAAAGAACTGGCTGTATCTTATAACAGTATGGGGTGTGTCAACATTAAGAGCAACTGCATATTGTTATTTTCGGGCACGGATTACACGGATTTTCACGGATTATTTTTCTCGTGTTTTTCCGCGTAATTCATGCCTAAAGAAAAATATTCCCTAATTTGGCACACCCATATTCTTATAATTCCAAAACACCAATCTTTAATCAATTATCTACGTGGACTTATTCAATTATTCTCGCCGAGAAACTTCGGAAGTAAACATAGGTGCTACCCCAATGGGTGGTTCCAACCCCATTCGTATACAAAGTATGACTAATACAGCAACGCAGGACACCGAAGCATGCGTTGCACAAGCCAAGCGTATTGTAGATGCCGGAGGAGAATATGTACGCCTCACCACTCAGGGAGTCAAGGAAGCGGAAAACCTACGGAACATCAATGCCGCATTGCGCCAGGATGGCTATACTGTTCCCTTGGTGGCCGATGTCCACTTCAACCCCAAAGTTGCAGATGTAGCTGCTCTTTACGCAGAGAAGGTCCGCATTAATCCAGGTAACTATGTAGATGCCGCACGAACATTCAAGCACCTGGAATATACCGATGAAGAATATGCCAAGGAGCTGCAAAAGATTCGTGACCGTTTTGTTCCGTTCCTGAACATCTGCAAGGAAAACCACACAGCCATCCGTATCGGTGTGAACCACGGCTCACTGTCCGACCGCATCATGTCCCGCTACGGCGACACCCCCGAAGGTATGGTCGAATCGTGTATGGAGTTTCTCCGCATCTGCGTAGAAGAACACTTCACCGATGTCGTCATTTCCATCAAAGCCTCCAATACGGTAGTAATGGTACGTACCGTACGCCTCTTGGCAGAAGTCATGGAAAAAGAAGGAATGCATTTCCCTCTCCACCTCGGAGTAACCGAAGCCGGTGACGGAGAAGATGGACGCATCAAGTCGGCTCTTGGCATAGGAGCGTTGCTTGCCGACGGACTTGGAGACACCATCCGGGTTTCGCTGAGTGAAACACCCGAAGCGGAAATCCCCGTAGCACGCAAATTGGTTGACTACATCGGACAACGCAACGACCATCCTTACATCCCCGGAGCAACGGCCCCAGCATTCTCTTACCTGAATCCTGTGCGCCGTACCACCTATGCCGTGCGCAACATAGGCGGTGAGCAGCAGCCCGTAGTAATTGCCGCACGACTGGAAGGTAAACTAGACTTCAATCCGCAATTCATGCCCGACTATGTATATATCGGGCACAGACAACCCGAAACGTATACAACAGAAGGGAAAGAGGCATCCGAAGTACAATTCATTGTCGATGCCGATATCTGGCAAAACCAACCGAATACGTGGCCTGCCTTCAAAAGCGACCAGCTGCCGTTCCTCAGCGCCTGCAACTCTCCGCTGAAGTTCCTCTTCATAACTTATATGGGACTGAACGACGAAGCTATTGCCTGCCTGAAATACCATCCGGAAATGGTACTTATCGCGCAAAGCAATCATCCTAACCGTTTAGGCGAACAACGTGCACTGGTGCACCAGTTGATGAGTGAAGGTTTGAAGAATCCTGTCGTTTTCTTCCAGCACTACGCCGAGGCTGAAACCGAGGACTTCCAGCTCAAGGCTGCTACCGATATGGGAGCACTGATATTCGACGGATTCTGCGACGGAATCTTCCTCTTCAACCAGAACAACCCGCAAAAGGGCCTGCACATCGATGATAAACTGATCGATGCTACTGCCTTCAACATTCTACAGGCCGGACGGTTACGTACCAGCAAAACCGAATACATCTCCTGCCCCGGTTGTGGACGCACACTTTACGACCTTACCCAGACAATAGCCCGCATCAAAGCGGCTACAAGCCACCTGAAAGGACTGAAAATCGGAATCATGGGCTGTATAGTGAATGGTCCCGGCGAAATGGCCGATGCCGACTATGGCTATGTAGGTGCCGGACGAGGTAAAATCAGCCTGTACAAAAAGAAAGAGTGCATCGAAAAGAATATCCCCGAGGAAGAAGCCGTAGAAAAACTAATAGAACTGATAAAAGCCAACGGAGACTGGAAAGAGGACAATCCGAAGGCTTAACCCCCTCTCTTAAAGAAAGAATGAGCGAGAATGTATGCAAAATAAACATTCCCGCTCATTCTTTTTATATGCCTGAATTTACATGCTTAACCATCCAGCAACAAACCTAATTCACTGAAAACCAATAAATATAAGTCTATTCCTGTTTACTAAAAATAAACTGAGGGTTTAATCTGCTTAAAGCAGAATAAAAAAACTTACCTAACTTACAATTACAGGTTAACGCTTTCTCAAATATCAGCAGGCTTCTTCTGCTTGCTTAAAGGAAGAGAGATTCCGATATAGGCGTTTACATTCTTCGAATTCTCGCCTAAATACATATAGTCTGTTCCTACGAAAAGCGGACCTAACTTCACTGCTACACCAAATGTTTTACCCGATCCTTGCAGAACAGAATAGCTGGCAGCCAGATTCAAACTGTTTGCAGGACGGAGATTAGCCGAGAACGTCAACTCATTCAACGTCTTTGGCTTAGCAAAACGGCTGGTATAAAGCGCTCCTACTGTCAACCAATTGCCCAGCAGAGCATATTCGGCACCGATTACCAGCGTAGATGTCAGACTGGTTGAACGCGACTTAGCTTCATTTTCATCGACCTGCATCTGCAACATATCAAAGTTCAGTACCTCGCCGCTACCTACTACATTGGCAAAGCGTTGCACTTCGTCCACCTTTCCTTGCAGCGTAGGTTGGTTAAAGTCAAAACTTAAGTTTTCAGAACTTCTGGAAGTTGCAACCGACGTACCGTTCTTACTCCACTTCATAAAGCCCAAGTCGAGGATAGAAGCAGAAAGCGTCAATCGATCGAGCAGTTTATAAGAGGCTCCCAAGTCAATTGCTGCACCATAGCCGGCAATACCAAGTTTATCGCCTTCAAACTTAAACTCATCAATATAACCATCTTCATTTTCCTGAAGTTCCAATCCTTTGAACGAGCTTTCCAAACGAGCTTCCACATCAATACGTCCTGTACCACCGATTTTCTCTGCCAGTTCATTGGCATACTCCTGATCATCTGCTACACGACTCCAGTCCAGATTTTCAACATCTGCAATACCTTGCAAATTCGTATTAACTGCAATTTTGTTTATATCCAGCTTCATATTACCAATACCCAACAAGGCTTTCACACGTCCACCTACCGTCAAACGAGCATTAATATCACGTGCAAAACCTACACCAATCTCGGCATACGAATTGATATTCAGACTTTCCTTATCTACTGTACGGTTATAATTCGACCAATCAATCGAATTAATATCCACACCATTCATCTCACGCATGAATTCAAACATGGTTCTTGGAACAGAAGCACCGATATCGTTACGCAAACCAATATTAAATGACCAGAAATTCTTCCCCTTATACCAACCGGCAGAGATGATATCGGTACTCAGGTTAACATTCAGTTCGTTTGTTGCATCCAAACGGTTGATAAAATCACTACTCATGAAGTAATCACCATCGCTACTGTTATCTATAATGTCTATCACATCTTGATAACCCAACGAAGATGTATTGACAGTAGCGTTGAACGAACCTATTACAGGAAGATTAAGATATCCGCGTCCAGGAGTCAAAGCAGGATTTAATTGCATACGGTAATGACTACCCTCCATAAAATAAGAAGTACGAAGAAACTGTGCCTGAGCAGGAACAGAACCGAGCAGCACAACACACAACAATACTTGCCAAATTTTAACGTTCTTCATAATTTTGTCCGTTTTACAATTGCCGATGGATTCCCTCATTCAGCATATAAGGAAACAAAAAAGACGCAGGAACCACAAAGAATTACTTCTTAACGTCCGTTTATTCTTTTTTGCAAATATAGGCAATACGAATAGGACTTACAAGCCACAAAAAGGAGAAATAGAACATAAAAGCCCGAACAGTTGTACTATTCGGGCTAAAATAAAGATTAAACGGATTTATTATTCTTTCACTTCCGGTGAGCTCAGCATCTTGCGATATTCCTCCGGACTAGTCAGTATTTCGACTGCTTTCTTCAAATCATCATCATCTTTCAGCTGCTCGATAATGGCTCCTCGCTGATAATAATAACGTTTCACGATCTCCAAAGCTATCATGTTTTTGATATCCTTTGAGAAGTAATCCAAATCACGGTCCAGATTATGAGTCAGTTTCTTCTCCAAAGCATCGAATTCTTTAGAAGCATCTGTCAGATAGCCCTCGAACTCAGCCATTTCCTTCAAGCTTTTCAGAATCTTTTCCGTCTGCTGGTCATACTTGAAATCGGCTTTCTTCACCATTTCCTTAAAATCGGCATAGTCTGCGTCGGTTATCACAAATTTCTCCGGTTCGGCTATGGTAGCATGCTTCAGACAGTACTGGGTAGCATAATTGAAAATCAGATTGTCGTTGACCAGATAGAACAGAATATTGGGAAGTTTGTCCTGTTTTACCTCAATATCAGGAGTCACACCACCACCGTCGCGTACCTCTCGACCGGCAGCCGTATGGAACACAGTAGTCAGACTGTCAGGAATACGTCCCACACTGCCATCCTCGTTGCGATGCTTATAGTCAATGGCCTGCACACAACGACCGCTTGGGATATAGTATTTGGATGTGGTCAGCTTCATCGTTCCTCCATAAGGAAGCATACGGGTAGTCTGTACCAATCCCTTACCGAAAGTACGGTTTCCAACAATTACTGCACGGTCAAGATCCTGTAATGAGCCCGCCAGAATTTCCGACGAAGAAGCCGTAGAACTGTTCACCAGCACCGCCAAAGGAATATCAAGATCCAACGGTTCACGCAAGGTTTTGTATGTATTGCTGGCCTGCTTTATCTTTCCTTTGGTAGTTACCAATACCTTTCCACGAGGAAGAAAGAAATTTGCAATCTCGATAGCTTCGTCCAATAAACCTCCTCCATTGTTGCGCAAATCGATAACCAGTGAAGTGATTCCTTTCTTCTTCAAATCAAGAAAGGCCTGTTTGAATTCTTTCGAAGGATTGCCGGAGAACGTACTCAGATTGATATACCCGATCTGATCATCCAGCACTGTATAGTAAGGTATAATAGGTAACTGGATGGAACGGCGCACGATATCAAAATCCAATGTTTTTTCCGTTCCCGGACGCTGTACAGTCAGCTTGAATCCAGTGCCCACCTGTCCACGAAGCATTTCGCTTACTTCCTGATTATTTTTCCCAGCCAAATCTTTCCCGTCAATAGCCATTAGTACATCACCTGCTTTCAGTCCCGAAGTAGCAGCCGGCATTCCTTCATAAGGTTCGGCAATCACCGAATGCTTCAGCTTGGCATCCCAGGTAATGATAGAACCAATACCACCATAAGAGTTCTTCAGCATTTGTTCCAGTTCGCTTTGGTCGTCTTCGGGATAATATTCCGTATAAGGATCGAGCGAATAAAGCATGGCATCAATACCTTCGCGAATGGTTTTGTCCGGATTGATGGTATCTACATAAAACAAATCCAATTCCTTGACTATCGAGTTGAATACATCCAGATTCTTTGCAATCTGAAAACTACGGCTATCACCGCTCTTAAAGCCCCAAAAGGCTACCGCGCCCAGCACCAGCATCATGGCTACCAGCCAGCGTAACTTAAAAATCTTTTTCACGTCAATCAGTTATTAAGTTCGAGTTTTCCTTTTATCACATCCCATTTTTCTTCGGGCAATTCTGCACCGATCACCTGAATCACCTCACCGGAAACAAGACTGGCAATCCGTGCACAGCGTTCCAAAGCATAACCGCTTGTCAGTCCGTACAGAAAACCTGCAGCAAAGTAGTCGCCCGCTCCGGTCGTATCGACAACACGGTCCACCTTGCAAGCATCAACTACTATCGTTTCAGTACCTTTACGTACCAGCGATCCGCGTGCTCCCATCTTCACCACAGCAATACTACACATTCCTGCAATCACATCCAACGCTTCTTTTCCTTCCTTACCAGTAAAGGCTTTAGCCTCTTCTTCATTGGCAAATACTATATCTACGTATTTATTTACTAACAGCAAAAAGAAATCCTGATCACCAGCAACAATATTGAAGCTGGCCATATCCAGACATACTTGCAAACCTGCCTCCTTGGCAAGTTCAATAGCATGCAAAATCACATCGTGATCCTGCACCAGATACCCTTCAACGAACAGATAAGCATATCCACGGAACATATCTAATGTAAGCTCTTCAGCTTTCAAAGCAGCGGCGGCCCCCAAATGAGTGGCAAATGTACGTTCGCCATCAGCAGAAATAAAAGTAGAGGCAACCCCCGACGGCAAGGTATCCGAAGTAAGCAAAAACGTTTCCGTACCACGCTTCTGAAACTTTTCCCTGAAAAAATCGCCGTAACGGTCATTTCCTATCTTTCCTATCAGTCCGGTAGCCGCTCCCAGCGAAGCAAGCGCATTTATAGCATTTCCCGCAGAGCCTCCCGTAGCCAAATGCGTTTCCTTCTTACTAAAGAAATCGTTAATTTTCAGCAGCTTATCTTCATCAATCAATGTCATGGCTCCTTTGGTAAGACCCATTTCTTTCAGCACATTATCGTCTTCGAGAGTCACCAGTACATCGACCAAAGCATTTCCTAAACCAAGTATTTTATCCATTTTTCGAAAAATTTTCTGCAAAGATATTGCATATTTCAAAATATCCTATTACTTTTGCAGCGCATTTGAGA
>ENA-ORSI01000529-ORSI01000529.1-human-gut-metagenome-genome-assembly--contig:-NODE-529-length-40914-cov-6.748941_pt1 | contig 40914 bp, 30 predicted proteins | sample MGYA00242187_ERZ509154 | MGnify/ENA primary metagenome ERZ509154 (study PRJEB26280, sample SAMEA2338627) | human gut metagenome | biome: human gut; feature: human-associated habitat; material: faeces...
CATGGGACGGTACCGGCATATCTTTCTTCTTGGCGGGGAAGTATGGGCGATACATACAAGTGAACGGATGCGGCAGATTCTGAATATGTCCGGCGTGACGAAGATCATACAGATTTATGAGGAGGGAATGATGTAATGGAATATTTTAACGAGATGGAAGTAGTTTTTGACAGCAGATCGGAGAATGAGGGATTTGCAAGGGTGGCAGTGGCTGACGCAGATGGATCCGGTTCTGGAGGAAGTGGCAGACGTGAAGACAGCGGTCTCCGAAGCAGTGACGAACAGCATTATACATGGATATGAGGGACGGACGTCCGGAAAGATCACGGTCTGGTGCGGGATTGAAAAAGATAAGAAGACCATTCTAGTCACAGTGAAGGATCACGGCATCGGTATCGAAAACGTGGAGCAGGCGATGGAGCCACTCTATACGACCAGGCCGGATATGGATCGGTCCGGGATGGGATTTGCATTTATGGAAGCATTTATGGATGAAGTACAGGTGGAATCTGTGCCTGGAAAAGGGACTACGGTTTGGATGAAGAAAACGACAGGAGGGGAAAAGAAGGAAGCTGTATGGACCACACAATCGCATTGATCAGACGGGCTCACGAAGGGGATGAAAATGCGAGGGCACAGCTTGTGGAGGAAAACACCGGTCTGATCTGGTGTGTGGTGAAAAGATTTTACGGACGGGGCACAGAGGCAGAGGATTTATTTCAGATCGGAAGCATCGGGCTTTTAAAAGCGATCGATAAGTTTGATCTGGGCTATGATGTGAAATTTTCTACCTATGCAGTTCCAATAGAGTAAGATAAAGGAAACGACCGGAATAGCCTTAAAATAAGGGATTTCTGATAAAGGCATTAGATTAAAAATCAGTGCTGTCAGATAAACATTTCGATATCTTATGTTGAAATAGCAGTGTAGATAAGATATTGAAAACAATTCGGAATTGTTTCTGATAGAAACCTTCTTGAATGAGATGATGAGCATTCAAAGGAGGTTTTTTTATGGCAAGAATTATGACAAGAAGAAAAGCCATACCCAAAGCAATTGAATTACTACAATGTCTGCCACAGACGGAGGAAGTTGTGGAAGTGATACAGGCATTAAAAAAATATTCCTCCACCCCATTGGATAGATGGGATGTAGCCAGTGTATATGAAGCACTGGATGAATGGACAGAATCGCATGGTGGAGTCCCGCCGAAAATAAAAGAGTGTGACAGTCATAAGGAATTGCCAAGTCATATGGTCTTTGAAAAGCTTTTTGGAAAAACAGCAAAAGAGTTTCTGAACGATTATTATGGAGAAATCGAATATGTAAGGATTGGACGTCATGGAACAAAATGTGTTGATGATCAATATGATTTTCTGGAATTATTCAGAAATGAATTTGAACGAATACAACCGGCAACATCAAAAATATATGATGCTTGTAGAAATCCAGAAACGCCATCATGGGGAACAATCGCAAGAAGGTGTAAAGTATCTTCCTGGTCAGAGCTGGTTACGCTGTCTGGTGTAGAGGCGAATTGCATCAGAAGAAGATATGACACATATAATATTAGAAATAAGTTGAGTGTTTCACAAAAAACAAATGTGGAAACTAATCTGACAGTACACGAACAGAAAGAAGAAAAAGAACGATTTGAGGCATTGTTGATAAAGACACATGATTTAACATTGCAGGCTGAGAAGCAGGAAAAGGCAGAAAAAGCAGTTTCAAAACATACATTACGAATTGGGAGGAAATAGAGATGGCAAAAGTTATAGCAATAGTCAATCAAAAAGGCGGTGTCGCAAAGTCAACTTCGTGTGTGAATTTAGGAATTGGACTCGTTAAAAAAGGATATAAAGTTCTGGCAATAGATTTCGATCCACAAGGAAGCTTAACAGAGAGTCTTGGTTATCAAAATCCAGATGAATTGGAAATAACTGTAGCAACAATTCTTCATTGTGAGATGAACGGTCTTGAATTACCAGAAAGTTATGGAATTCTTCACCATGAAGAGGGATTGGACATTCTTCCGGCAAATATTGAACTTTCTGGGGTAGAAGTCAGCCTGGTAAATGTTATGAGCAGAGAATATGTGTTAAAACAGTTTATCAAGTTAATTTCGCCGGAATATGATTACATCCTGATTGATAATATGCCATCGTTAGGAATGCTCACTGTAAATGCACTTGCAGCAGCTGATTCGGTTATCATCCCGGTTATGGCACATTATCTTCCGGTTAAAGGTCTCGAACAGTTGATGCAGACAATATATAAAGTCAGGAAGCAGATAAATCGAAAACTTCAAATTGACGGAATCTTACTTACCATGGTGGATCGCAGAACAAATTTTTCAAAAGAGATTATAGAATTACTTCATGATAATTATGGAGAATATATCCATATTTTTGAGACTGCAATTCCGTTTTCTATAAGAGCTGCAGAGACGAGTGCTGAGGGAGTAAGTATTTATAAACATGATCCCAAAGGACGTGTTGCCGAAGCATATAAGAAACTGGTAGAGGAGGTGATTGATGATGGCAGTGAAAGAGAGTAGTGCTTCAAAGATAAAATTCAAAGGTGTAGATGCACTGTTTGGATTGTCAGAGGAGCAGGAGTGTGTGCGAGAAATTCCACTGGACGAGCTGGATACATTCAAGAACCATCCGTTTAAAGTATTCAGGGATGACAAAATGGAGGAAATGATTGAAAGTATTTCAGAATATGGAGTTCTTGTGCCAGGAATTGCAAGACCTTCAAATTCTGGGGAAAAGGATTATGAATTAGTAGTGGGGCACAGAAGAAAATATGCTTGCAGAGAATTGGGACTGAAAACAATGCCGGTTATTATCAGAGATATGTCTGATGATGAAGCAACTGTAGTTATGGTCGATTCCAATATTCAAAGAGAAAACCTGCTGTATAGTGAGAAAGCATTTGCATACCGCATGAAGTATGAAGCACTGAAACGTCAAGGCAGAAGAACTGATCTAACTTTGGTCCAAGTTGAACCAAAGTTAAAAAAAAGATGGGCAGCTGAGATGGTAGGTACAGAAGTCGGGGAAACAATGAGTACAATCAAACGATATATACGATTGACCTATTTGTCGAATTATTTGCTGGAGTTTGTAGACAAAAATGAATTGCCATTCACTGTTGCAGTAGATCTATCGTATTTAAAAAGCAATGAGCAGTCGTTATTATTGGCGTTCATAGGAACAATAAAGAAAATGCCTAATGGATCTCAGGCAAAAAAATTGAAAGAACTTAGTCAGCAAAAAGAATTGACTGGAGAAGATATTGAGAAAATTCTTAGAGGAGAAGCAAAAGTGAATTACCAGAAAATCAGCTTTTCAGAAAAGCAACTGCAAAAATATTTTCCACCAGATTATAAGAAAGAACAAATTGAAAAAATTATATTTCAGTTATTAGATTCGTGGAAGGCACAAACAGAACAAAGGGGATGATAGAATGGAATATGATAAGCAAATAAGATATAATGATAGCCAGATGGAAAGATATCAGGCATATATTTCTAAAGTACAGAAGATAAACAGATTGGATAAGAGGACAAAAGAAATGACGATTGGAGATGTAATTAAAAAATCAATTCTGCCACTGACATTTATGGTATTCTGGTTTTGGATGACAAAAACAATTATGAAAGTCAGCGGACAGACGGATTGGTTCTGGTGGATATTTATTGCCGGATTACCATTTGGAATACATAAAATGCGGCTGATTCTAATCCCAAGAGGAATGGATACCACAGCAACACTTGGTATGGCTGCATTAAGTGTCATCATTGGAGCATTGATCGGAAGTATCATGATTCCAGTGTATGTGATCAGAGCGATATACGTTTTTATACGGTATATCATTGAAAGATAGAAAATTAGTTTGATAAGAGGCAGGCTTGCGAAAACAAAAATCGCAAGTCTGCCTCTTTTTTTGTGCCTAAAAACAGGCAATTCAGGGTAAATCCCTTTTGCAAATATAAATTTTGGAGGATTTCATTATGAGAGAGCGAATTGAAAGCAAGCATGTAACAAAAGAAATCAAAAGTCAGATGCCAGTGATTCCGGTTGAGATTATCAAAGAAAGAGGTTGTACGTTTTGCCCCTATTATCTGGGAAGCTATGAGAAACAACCACGATGCATGATGAAAAATTGTGCCTGGGATGATGAAAAAGAGCGTTTCCATCCAGTTCTTCGTGAACTGATTCCGTTTTACAAAGAGAAAATGGAAAAAGTAGAAGAAAAGTTCCTGGCAATGAAAAAGATTTATACAACCCTGCTAGGAATGTTTGCCGATGAAATGAGGCAGGAAGAGTTGGAAAAAGATGAATGTTACGGATGTGCCTATGGAAAATGTGGACCATGTATCGGTATCTGTTACAAATCAATGAAAGCATAGGAGGGGTAAGCCAATGAATACAACAATTATTTCCGGGCGATTGGTAAGAAATCCCGGATACAATGAAGTGGAGAATGAAAAAGGACTTCATAAGATTGCCAAGTTTGTTCTGGCAGTCAGAAGAAATTATTCTGATGAAGTCAGTTTCATTCCGGTAAAGGCTTTTGCAAAGAAAGCAGAATTTGCCAGAGATTATCTGATGCAGGGAACGAAGGTCATGGTGGAAGGCGAGATTGTCACAGGTAATTATGAAGATAAGGATACCGGGAAAAAGATCTATACCACCGAAGTGTATGCTAACCGGATTGAATTCGCAGGTGCAAAAATGGTTGACAGACCACCATTTCCAGAAGATGCGGAAGGGTTCTTAGAGATTCCAGAGGGCATGGAAGAGGAAATGCCGTTTAGGTAGAGGAGGATAAAAGATGGTTTCAGTAGATCAGGCGTATATGGTAGGGCATATGAAAAATGCCGATGGAAGTATCAATAACAAAAATGTAGTGCTGTCAGCAGCATGTGAAGCAGCGGAACTGTTCCAGTGCATGATGTCAGTAAATCAGAAACTGGAGGACTGGCAGAGATTTAACCGCACTTTGGAGATGCATCTGAGAAGTGTGGAGTGTGAGAAAATCCATGATATCTGTCAGGCAGTATATGGAATGAAACATCCGTCCAATGAACTGGAAGGATTGTATCTGGCAAGGGAGGATGAACAGATATGCCTGCTGTACTATCAGGTATTTGTGGGTATGCTGGAAATCAATATTACTTCAGCCGAAGTGCTGTACAAACAGAAGGAGGAAACAATCAATGAGTAAGATTGAGTATATGCCGGTAGATTGTTTACAGGTGCCAAAGATGCTGTTCCAGATGGATAAATACAAGAATCTGTCAAATACAGCAAAGATTTTATACAGCTTATTTCTGGATCGTTTAAAATTTGCGGTGCAGAATGGTTGGGTAGATGGTGAAGGAGATTTGTTTGTAATCTATCCGAAAAGTGAAATGAAAAAAGACTTGAATACGACTCGATATGGCGTAGATCAGGCAGTACAGGAACTGATTCAGATTGGTAATCTGGTGCGTATCATTCCAAACAATGGAAAGGCGAACCACTTTTATATCAATGATATTTATGAAAATGAGATGGAGGAAGAATCAATGATGACATTAGACAGAATTATGGCAAATATGCCGATGGAAGAAAGAGAAATTATTATGGACAAGATGGTGAAAGCATCCAGAGATATTCTGGGAACAATTGCAGATATGGGATATCTGGATGAATATGAGACACCACTGACTCCTATGGAAGAGCGTGGCTATTACGATGAAGAAGGTAATCTTGATATTGATGCCGTAGAAGCCGATGGCTATGAGTTTGGTATGGATCTGGCATTTGGCGTGTTATCTGTTTTTGATGGAAAGCCTGAACGTGTACTGAAAATTCAGAAATATGTAAATGAACAGTATGAGTGCTGCTCTAATAAGAAGTTTATGAAAGTTCTGGAAACGATCGCACGAATGAATGGAAACGAGGAGGTTTATATCGAGGATATGTATGCCTGCAATAAAGAAGCAAGAAATTATTATCTGCGCGAGTTAATGATGTGCTTCAACTTTGTGTTTAATGAGATGTGTCATGGAACAGGCAGTGCAGCAGGGTGTGATTTTAATAATGAGGAAGAATAGGAAATAAGCTATGGCAGATTTTGAATATTTCAGAGCAGAAGAATCTGACCAGTTTTCTTTTTTTCGGATACCAAAAGCTCTGTTCACAGAAAAAGAGTTTGCAAGCCTGTCTACAGACGCAAAGCTCCTTTACGGAATTCTGCTTGATCGAATCAGCCTATCCAAGAAAAATGGCTGGATTGACAGTGATGGTTATGTCTATATCATTTACACGATTGCAGAATTGCAGGAGCTGTTGCGAATGTCGCATACGACAGTGACAAAGCTTCTTTATGAGCTTGACAGTGTGCATGGGATTGGATTGATCGAGCGGTATCGGCAGGGGAATAATCGTCCCTCTGTTATATACGTGAAAAATTTTGTGAAACGGAGCAGAGGAAAGCCAGTAAGATACTTTGCTTCTGGAACGCCAGAAACTGGAAATCCGGACTGCAAGGAATTGGAAATCCGGATTGCAAGAAACTGGAAGTCCGGAACGCAAAAAAATAGAAGTCCGGACTGCAAGAATCTGGATGGAAGTAATACTAAGATAAATAAGACTGAAAAGAATCATACTGATAAGAGTAAGGGCAATACTCCCGCTCTGGAAGAAAAATTCAGTCAGTATGGTAGATTTAAAAATGTTGTTCTGTCGGAAGCAGAACTGCAGGAGTTGATGACGCTATTTCCATGGGATTACCAGAAACGGATAGATCATATTTCTGTTTATATGAAATCCAGTGGAAAAGAGTATCAGAATCATTTTGCAACAATCTGTCTTTGGGCAGAAAGGGATGGAACCAGGGCAGGAATGGACAAATATGAATTTCAGGAAGGAGAAAGCCTGTGATGGAAAATAAAGTAACAGCAGATTATGTGGACGAAGAGGGATGTCTTCATTGTGGCATCTGTGGAAAAAGAAAACAGATGAAAGTCAGTCTGATGGGATTTGAGCATGTAGTCTCTTGTTTGTGCGAATGCGAGGTGAAAGTCAGACAAGAACTGGATGAAAAGATGCAGCGGGAAGAAGCACAGCGATTGCTTTATCAGAGAAAATCCGTCGGACTTCGGGAAAGAAGATTCTGGGAATGGAAATTTGAAAATGACAATGGAAGCAACCAGAAGATACTAATTGCCAGGCAGTATGTAGAAAACTGGACAGATATGAAGAGAAAAAATGTAGGATTGCTTTTGATGGGACCAGTTGGAACCGGGAAAAGTTTCTTTGCAGGCTGTATTGCAAATGCACTTTTGGAACAGGGAGAACGTGTCATGATGACGAATTTTTCCAGGATCTTAAACGAAATGACTAGCTATCAGGCAGATAAGAACCAGATTATACAAAATCTTGTGGATTATCCGCTGCTGATTATTGATGATTTAGGAATAGAACGAAATTCCGAGTTTGCTTTGGAGCAGGTCTATAATGTGATAGATAGCCGTTATTGTAAAATGCTTCCGCTGATCGTAACAACGAATCTAGGATTGAATGAAATGAAATCCACAGATTTGGATACTGCCCATCAGCGTATTTACAGTAGAATACTTGAAATGTGTGTTCCCATCTATTGTGGTGGAGAAGATAAGAGAAAAGAAGAAGGGACAGAAAAACTCGTACAGGTGCAGAACCTGATTACCGGTTAATCTGTCTTTTTTCATTAAAGGGGGTGATTGCCATGATTATTGATCTGGACAGCAGTTGAATCGCTGAAAGGAGGGAAAAGTCATGCAGGAAGAGGTAACTCAGAAAACGGTCACGTTCTGTATTCGGGCTACTAAGATTACAGCAGACCTGTTGAAAAAGGTTCTTGTTGCGTATCTGCGTCATCAGAAGCAGAAATCAGTAGAGAAGAAAGCACAGAAAAATCAGCCGAAACAGGGAAAGGTCACGGTAAAAGAGCTGGCAAAACAGAATGCCGGGATGGTCAATATCGAGATCACGGACAAAAATATCAAGTCCTTTGAACGGTATGCCAGAAAATACGGGATCAATTATGCTCTGAAAAAAGACAAGAGCAAAGATCCACCGGTTTATCTGGTATTCTTCAAGGGACGTGATCAGGATGCCCTCAATGCTGCTTTCCGTGAGTTTTCCCAGAAACAGATTCAAAAAGCAAATAAGCCTTCCATTCATAAGCGTCTTGAAGCTTACCGGGCAATGATGCCAAAGAAGACGAAGGACAAAGTAAAGAACCGGCATCAGGAGCAGAGTCGATGAAAAAGAAAAGCGGCAAAACTCTGATGCAGAAGTGGAAGAATAAAATCGGGGGTAAGCTGTCCGCCCTGGATAAAAAGAAACTGGTTCTTACAAATATCCCTTATGCTTTGGCTGCTTTCTATGCAGACCGGGCATTTTTTCTTTACCGGAACAGTCAGGGAGAAGATATGGGGAACAAACTTTTATATGCAATGGAACACGCAGACCGGATTTTTGCTGGTTTTGTGTTAAGCAATAACTGGAAAGATCTGCTAGCAGGTATTGTTGTTGCAGTCGTTCTGAAAGTGTTGGTCTGGCAGAAACAGGCAGACGCAAAGAAATTACGGAAAGGCATCGAGTATGGTTCAGCCAGATGGGGAACCGCAGAGGATATCAAGCCTTATATGTCGGAAGATCCATGGATGAACATTCCATTGACAGCAACAGAAGCACTGACCATGGAGAGCAGACCGAAGCAGCCGAAGTATGCAAGAAATAAAAATATAGTGGTCATCGGCGGCAGTGGTTCCGGTAAGACACGTTTTTTCGTAAAACCATCGGTCATGCAGATGAACTGTTCCATGGTCATTACAGATCCGAAAGGCACTTTGATTGAAGAGTGCGGGAAGATGTTAGCAAAGGGACCACCTAAGAAAGATAAGAATGGAAATATTATGAAAGATAAATCTGGAAAAGTGGTACATGAGCCATATGTGATTAAGGTTCTGAATACCATCAATTTTTCCAAGTCCCTTCATTACAATCCATTTGCTTATATACGGTCTGAAAAGGATATCCTGAAGTTGGTAACGACAATCATTGTTAATACCAAAGGTGAAGGGGAAAAAGCATCCGAAGATTTTTGGGTGAAAGCAGAGAAATTGCTCTACACAGCACTGATTGCTTTTATCTGGTATGAAGGTGATGAAGAGGAAAAAAATCTGAATACCCTTCTGGATCTTTTGAATGAAAGCGAAACCCGTGAAGAGGATGAAACTTACCAGAATCCAGTGGATATGATGTTCCAGGAACTGGAAGAAAGAGATCCGCAGCACTTTGCGGTCAGACAGTATAAAAAATACAAAATGGCCGCCGGCAAAACTGCAAAATCGATTTTGATTTCCTGTGGAGCCAGACTTGCCCCATTTGACATCGCAGAGCTTCGTGAGATCATGTCTTATGATGAAATGGAACTGGATAAGATCGGTGACAGGAAAACAGCCTTGTTTCTGATTATGTCTGATACAGATACAACCTTCAACTTTGTGATTGCGATGCTGCAGTCACAGCTTTTCAATTTGCTTTGTGATAAGGCAGATGATGTATATGGTGGAAGACTTCCGGTGCATGTGCGTGTCATCGCTGATGAGTTTGCCAACATCGGACAGATTCCTCAGTTTGACAAGCTAATCGCAACCATCCGAAGCAGGGAAATCTCTGCTTCTATTATTTTGCAGTCACAGAGTCAGCTAAAGGCAATGTATAAGGATAGTGCAGATACCATTCTGGGTAACTGTGATACTACACTATTTCTTGGTGGAAAAGAGAAAACTACCTTAAAGGAAATGAGCGAACTTCTGGGTAAGGAAACCATTGATCTGTATAACACTTCGGAAACGAGGAGCAATCAGAAGTCCTTTGGATTGAATTACCAGAAAACAGGCAAACAGCTGATGACAGAAGATGAGATTGCAGTCATGGATGGAGGAAAATGTATCCTGCAGATTCGTGGTGCCAGACCATTTTTCTCAGACAAATATGATATCACGAAACACAAAAATTATCGGTTTCTTGCAGATGAAAATGAGAAAAACCGATACAAAGTAGAAAAAGAGTTAAATCCGCAGTACACACCGAAACCCGAAGAAGAGGTGGAGGTAATTCAGGTGGAGCTGTCGGAGTAACCATGGGAATGAACGAAAAATAATGAGGAAAGGAATAACTGACATTAGGTGCGCCGGCTTTTTAGTCGGTGTTTTTTCATTCCCGTAAACACCTGAAAAAAGTCAGTTTTGGTGAATGTATATGGCATTTTTTAGCAGTGCAATTACAACTTTAAAAACTCTTGTAGTCGCAATCGGCGCAGGTCTTGGCGTGTGGGGTGTCGTAAACCTTCTGGAAGGATATGGAAATGACAATCCCGGTGCTAAGAGCCAGGGCATCAAACAGCTGATGGCTGGTGCCGGAATCATGCTGCTGGGAACTACCCTGATTCCACAGCTGGCAACATTGTTCTCTTAAGAGGAGTGGTAGATGAACACCATCATTGAGAGAATTACGGAAGCGATAAAGGATATCCTGATCGGGCTTATCAAGTCAAGTTTGGATAACATGTTCACGTCTGTCAATGAGCAGGTGGGAACCATAGCCGGGCAGGTGGGACAGACACCGCAGGGATGGAATGCAGGGATTTTTAATCTGATTCAGAATATATCCCAAACGGTGATTGTCCCCATTGCGGGACTGATCATCACCTTTGTCCTGTGCTATGAATTGATCACGATGGTAACACAGAAAAACAATTTCCATGAATTTGAGACTTATAACATTTTCCTCTGGATCTTCAAAGCGTATGTAGCCATTTATCTGGTGACAAATACGTTCAATATCACGATGGCGGTCTTTGATGTTGGTCAGCATGTGGTCAACAATGCCGCCGGGGTGATATCAGGAAACACTGCGGTGGATGCAACAGAAGCAATTACACGGATTGTGGATGCCCTGGAGGATATGGAGTTAGGGGATTTGTTCCTTCTATCCATGGAAACGATGTTGATCAGTGTTACCATGCACATTCTGTCAATTATCATTACGGTAATCTTGTATGGCAGGATGATTGAGATTTACCTTTACACTTCCATAGCACCAATTCCGTTTGCCACTATGACCAATAAGGAATGGGGCAATATCGGAAACAACTATTTAAAAGGCTTGTTCGCACTGGCATTTCAGGGATTCTTCATGATGGTCTGTGTGGGAATTTATGCAGTTTTAGTAAATGCAATGACCATATCCAGTGACCTTCATGCAGCAATGTTTTCAGTAGCGGCTTATACCGTGATTCTTGCATTTTCATTATTCAAGACCGGAAACCTTAGCAAATCGATATTTAATGCCCACTAACGGGCAGGAAAGGAGCGCATACCATGGCGTATGTACCAGTACCAAAAGACCTTACCAAGGTCAAAACAAAAGTAGCGTTAAATCTGACAAAACGGCAGTTGATTTTCTTTTCACTTGCCGCAGTAGTGGGAATTCCGTTTTATCTGTTCATGAGAAAACCAATCGGTTCCAGTATCGCAGCCATCCTGATGGTAACGATCATGATTCCATTTTTCTTCATGGCAATGTATGAAAAAGACGGGCTTCCATTTGAAAAAGTGGTGGCAAATATCATTCGACAGAAGTTTATCTGTCCGGCGGTAAGACCATATAAGACAGAAAATTTTTATCAGGAGATTTCCACCCTTGTAAAAAAGGAGGGTGTGCCGGATGGCAAAAAAGACAAAGCAGGAGGCTCAGCAGGAGCGTCTGTCCCTGGCGGAAAAAAGAAACCGTCAGGAAAGAAGAAACAAAAAAAGCAGAAAAGAAAGAGAACAGGAAAAGCGTAGGAAGAAGCAGGAACGGGACCGCAGGAAACAGAAAAACATTCCTACAACTGCACAGCAGAGTATTCCGTATATTCGGATGCTTCAGGATGGTATCTGCCAGGTGACAAAGACCTTTTTCTCTAAGACAATTCAGTTTTATGACATCAACTATCAGCTTGCTTTAAATGAGGATAAAACCACGATATTTGAAAATTACTGTGATTTCTTAAATTACTTTGATTCTTCCATTAGTGTGCAGCTGTCCTTTATCAATCAGCAGGTGGATGTGGCAGAATTTGAGAAAAGCATTGACATTCCTGATCAGAACGATGACTTCAATGCCATTCGTGAAGAGTACCGTACTATGTTGAAAAATCAGCTTTCAAAAGGAAATAATGGTCTGGTGAAGACAAAGTATATCACTTTTGGAGTCGAAGCAGAAAGCCTGAAGGTGGCAAGACCAAGGCTTGAAAGAATCGAAACAGATATCTTAAACAACTTTAAGGTCCTGGGAGCACAGGCACATTCCCTGAATGGTCTGGAAAGGCTGGAGATTCTATATCATGTGTTCAACCAGGATCGGATTGAACCATTTAAGTTCCAGTATAAGATGCTGCCGGAAACCGGATTAAAGACCAAAGATTTTATTGCACCGACTTCCTTTAACTTTTCCAAGAATCAGACATTTATGATGGGAAGAACGATGGGGAGTGTGAGTTACCTGCAGATTCTTGCACCGGAGCTGACAGACCGGATGCTTGCAGACTTCCTGGATGTGGATGACAGCATCAATGTCAACATTCATATCCAGTCCATTGATCAGAGTTCAGCAATTAAAATGATCAAGAGCAAGATTTCAGATCTGGATAAGATGAAGATTGAAGAGCAGAAGCGGGCGGTACGTTCCGGTTATGATATGGACGTGCTTCCATCGGACCTTGTGACTTATGGAGAAGAGGCGAAGAACCTGTTGGAAGATCTGCAGTCCAGAAATGAGCGAATGTTCCTTGTAACGGTTCTGGTAATGAATACCGCAAAGAAGCGTCAGAAGCTGGATAATAATATTTTCCAGGTGCAGGGAATCGCACAGAAATATAACTGTTCCTTAAAACAGCTGGATTATCAGCAGGAAGCAGCACTCATGTCCTGTATTCCACTTGGAGTCAATCGGATTGAAATTCAGAGAGGGCTTACCACATCTTCAACAGCAATCTTCGTGCCATTTACGACACAGGAACTGTTTCAGGAAGGGGAGGCTCTTTATTATGGACTGAATGCATTATCCAACAACATGATTATGGTTGATCGGAAACGTTTGAAGAACCCGAATGGACTGATTCTTGGTACACCTGGTTCCGGTAAGTCCTTCTCAGCAAAGAGAGAGATTACGAACTGTTTCCTAATTACGGAAGACGATATCATCATCTGCGATCCAGAAGCCGAGTATTCTCCATTGGTACAGGCACTGCATGGGCAGGTGGTGAAGGTTTCACCGGTATCTGACCAGTATATCAATCCAATGGATCTGAACCTGAATTATTCCGAGGAAGATAATCCACTGTCACTGAAAGCAGATTTTATTCTGTCTTTGTGTGAGTTGATTGTTGGAGGAAAGAATGGACTGGAGCCGGTAGAAAAGACCATCATTGACCGTTGTGTGCGGTTAGTATATCAGGAATATCTTGCCGATCCAATGCCGGAGAAGATGCCAATACTGGAGGATTTATATAATCTGTTGCGGAAACAGGAAGAGCCGGAAGCACAGCGTCTTGCAACTTCATTGGAGATTTATGTTACAGGCTCCCTGAATGTATTTAATCATCGCACAAATGTAGATATCAACAATCGTATCGTTTGTTTTGATATCAAAGAGCTTGGAAAACAGCTGAAAAAGATCGGGATGTTGATTGTGCAGGACCAGGTATGGAATCGAGTGACTATCAATCGTTCCGCTCATAAATCTACCCGTTACTATGTGGATGAATTCCATCTTCTATTAAAAGAAGAGCAGACAGCAGCTTACAGTGTGGAAATTTGGAAGAGGTTCCGTAAATGGGGAGGTATTCCAACTGGTGAACTGGTTTGTTACTTGTTAGTCGCTTAAAGTGCAAACTATCGCCGTTCTGACTGAAACCGGCAAGTAAGTCAGAAGTATCAATGCGGAAAAAAACGGGAAAGGGGTAGCGACCTAATCCGAGTGGAAGGCTATTCATAATAGAATAGCCACACGCAACGCATAGAGCTTGAACCTGCATAAGCAGAATATAACAGCTCCAAGAGGCCGCATTGCCAGCCGGTACGATATAATCGTGGTAAAAAGATATGCTATGCTGAGCGTGAAATGACACGCTGATGAAAATGGGCGAAAGCCCCAGAGAGGTGGATAAAAAGCCGCCTGATAATAACAATCAGATAACACAGAATATCAAAGATTTATTGGCTTCCAGGGAAATCGAGAATATTTTTGAAAACTCTGATTTCATTTATATGCTGAACCAGGCTTCCGGAGACAGGCAGATTCTGGCAAAACAGCTGAATATCTCACCAACCCAGCTGTCCTATGTAACCAACAGTAATGAGGGGGAAGGACTTCTGTTCTATGGAAATGTCATTATCCCATTCGTAGACAGATTCCCGAAGAATTCCCTCTATAAAATCATGACAACCCGCTTAGAGGAGACTTCCGAAGCAGGTTAAATCAAAGGAGAAAACAATGTTACGAGCAATTTCATATGTATTAACTTTTAGTGGCGGTGCTGTTTTTGGCATCGCTTTTCTCTGCTTATTACAGGCAGGGAAAGGGTATCCGAAGAAGGAGGAGTAAGTAGTGGCAGAACAGAGAATGAAAGTCAGGGACAAGAAAGTCCAAAAGATGACCAAGGATGGTCTGGTGGAAGAAAACCTGACAGATAAATCTTCTGTTCGTGTCAGTAACCGTGCCAGTGATGTGCAGATGGGAAGAAAACAGGGGGAAAAAGAAGAAAACCTTGTGGATAAGTCTCCCCGCCAGTCTGAACGGAGTGGGAAAAATATTCGTCCCTCTGTGCAAAAATCCAGAGATGCACCGGAACTGATACGGACAGAGAAGCAAAGTGAGGATTTTGGAGAAAATAGAAAGCAGCAAAACCGGAAAAGGATTCGTGCTGAAGTCGGAAAAGAATCTAGACTTGCAGAAAAATATGTATCCGGACAGTTAGGGAGACTGAAAGAAAAACGTGCTGATCTATCAGAAAACAGAGGAGACAGCCGGAGAAATCAGACCGGCGGCAGCAAAAAGCCAAAACAAAAACAACGTTTGAAATTTGCTTATGAGGAAACTGGTGCTTCTGTGAAAAATGACAAAGATATGGAGAAATTGAACCAGATGGATACGGATGGAGTCAATTTCCGCCATCAAAAACAGAAGGAAAAAGCCAAAAAGTTTTCTTATGAGGAAGCCAAAAAGAAAAAGGAAGCTAAGCAGCATTCCAAGAAGGCACAGGTCTATCGGGCAAATGAAGGGGAAGCTCCTGGAAAGAAGAAATCCCGCCTGAAGTTTGGCGAAGGAGAATCTGTGACAACAGAAAAAACTTCTGTTGTCAAGAAAGCAGGAAGTGCAACTTCCGCAGCATTGCACCGTGAGATCAGCAAAAATGAAGACGATAATGCGGCGGTAGAAGGTGCCCATAAGTTAGAAGAAAGCGGCGAAGGTGTTTACCGGCTGGAACGGAGAAGTGCCAGACGCAGGAAACAGAGGGCATCCAGAAAAAGAAGCAGACTTGAAAGACAGGAAGAGAAACGGACACAGGCGGCAGCCCGTCGGGAGCAGAAGAAACTGAAAAAACAGATTCAGAAGCAACAGATCAAACGGGATTATGCCAAAGCGAAGCGAAGTGAACAGACAGTAGGAACAGCTGCAAAAGGTACGATTGATTATATCAAGAAGATTGGCGGCAAAGTCACCAACTTCTTTAAAGAAAACCGGAAGGTGTATATCAGTGTAGCAGTTCTGATCGGATTGATGTTTCTGATCATAACGAATGTCACGTCATGCTCTGCAGTGTTTTTACAAAATGTGATCACTTACACAGGAACCAGCTATCTGTCATCGGATCAGGCAATCCGGGAAGCGGAACTGTATTACACACAGCTGGAAGCTAATCTGCAGGAGCGGATCAACAACATGGAATCTGAAGAACCGGGACATGAGGAATACCGATATGATATCGGACCTATTGAGCATGATCCCTTTATTCTGATCAGTTATCTGTCTGCAAAGTATGAAGAATTTACCTTTGAACAGGTAAAGCCAGAACTGGATGCTCTTTTTGCATTGCAGTATCGGTTAGAAACAGAAGCAGTCAATGAGACTGTGACAGAGACAGCAACTGTAAGAGTTGGAGAATCTTTGGGACAGGTTGTGACCAGTGGGTATTGTAACTGCCCAATTTGTTGTGGTATTTGGAGCGGAGGACCGACTGCCAGTGGAGCATATCCAACTGCCAATCATACCTTAGCGGTAGATGCTTCCAATCCGTTTGTACCAATGGGAACAAAGGTAGTTATGAATGGTGTCGAATATACTGTAGAAGATACCGGAGCTTTCGCAAGATACGGTGTACAGTTTGATGTCTATTATGACAGTCATGCGGCAGCATCTGCACATGGACATCAAACATGGGAATGTTATCTGGCAGATGATAATGGAAGCAATGAAGTGGAAGTGACCAGGACAAGAGATGTAGATGTGCTGAATGTCACCTTAAATAGTGGAAACCTGATGTCAATCTGTCAGGACAGGCTGGGATTTTTCCAGAAAGAACTGTTCAGTGCCTACAACGATACAAAAGGCAACTTGCAGATGTTTGCAACACCGGTTGATTTTAACTGGTATTCCGGTGTAACCAGCTACTATGGCTATCGGATTCACCCGATTTCTGGAGCAAATCAGTTACACAATGGCATGGATATCGGGGCACCGGAAGGAACAAAAGTGATGGCAGGACTGACCGGAACAGTTACAACTTCTGCTTATAACGACAGCTATGGCAATTATGTTGTGATCAAGGACAGTAAAGGCTATGAACTGCGGTATGCACATTTAAGTAGCCGGAGTGTATCTGCAGGAACATCTGTCACGAAAGGTGACGAGATTGGTCTTGTAGGAAATACCGGAAATTCCACGGGAAGCCATCTTCATATTGAACTTCTGAAAAATGGAGAGTGGTTAAACCCAATCTTTTATCTGGAAACAGGAGAAGGGGCAGGCTTTGGCGGTAATGAATATACCAGTGAAGCAGCACAGCGTTTGTTAAATGAAGCAGCGAGATATCTTGGAACACCGTATGTATGGGGCGGATACTCTCCTAGTGGATTTGACTGTTCTGGATTTGTAAGTTACTGCCTAGTTCATTCTGGGGTTAGAAACACCGGAAGGTTGACAGCACAGGGATTGTACAACATTTGTACACCTGTATCACAGTCAGATGCACAGCCGGGAGATCTGATCTTTTTTACAGGAACCTACGATGCAGGAGAACCAGTAACGCATATCGGAATCTATGTGGGCAATGGTCAGATGATCCATTGTGGGCATCCGGTGCAGTATACGTCCATCAACTCTCCATACTGGCAGAGTCATTTCTATGGATTCGGACGATGGTAAGAAAAAAGGGCGGCTGCATCAGCCGTCCGGAAAGGAGAACCGATGAAAAGTCTTGAAAAAGCAACGGCAGATTATGAGAAAGCCAAGGAAAAAATGGAAGCATCCAAAGCCAGATATGAAGCAGATTTAAAGCGGTTCAAGGCTGCGGAGATTGCAAAAACAGAAGCGGAAAATCTGGAAATTGTAAAAATTATCCGTGCGATGGATATGAGCATTCCAGAGCTGGAAGCTTTCAAAAAGAGAATGAAAAATGAATTACCCGGCAGGGTAGAAATACAGAAGGAGGAAACAGGGTCTGATGATGAATTTAGAGAAGATGAAACAGAAGAAATCTAAAAATAGCGTGAAAAAAGGATTGCTTGCGGCAACAACGATTCTTTGCCTGACATCGCCTATGTTGCAGGCACAGAGTGTGTTAGCGGCAGAGAATACAGCACCCGCAATTACGATTGAAAAGCCAGATGGCTGGAGACAGGGGGAAACGACAGTCGCAATTACTGTGGATGCCAGTCATATGCCAGAAGGATTTTCTATCACAAAAATTGAAGCGAAAGCTGGGAAAGACGGAAGCTGGCAGGATGTGACAGGGAATGGAAGTATTTCCATTACTGGAAATGAGACAGTGTACGTGCGTGTGACAGATGGTGATGGAAAGGTGTATGAGCAGAATCGTTCTATTAAGTGTTATGACACAGAAAAGCCTACGCTTTCTGCATCTCTGACAGATGGTGTACTGACGATTCAGGGAAATGATACCGTTTCCGGCATTACTTCTGTGACAGTTAATGGCACCACTTATACAGATCTGAAGGATGGAATGCTGAGAGTGCAACTGACACAGAAAGATTTTACAACAAAACAGATTGAAATCACGGTAACGGATGGTGCCGGAAATACTTCTGAAAAGTATGTGTTGCAGAATCCTTATTATGAATGGGCAAAGAAGCAGGCAGAGAAACAGAAAACCTCCAATGACAGTAATGGCGCAATGGCAACTACGACTAGTGCAGATACAACTGGGACTGAGAAAACAACGACTTCACCACTTCCGCAGGATGCACAGGCTTCTGAGCCGACAGATGCAAAAGGAACTGTGGATGATCGGACAGTGACAGGTATTGAGGAGCAGCTTAATAAAGAAGGCGAGACGGCAGATTCTGTTACCAAAACAGCTACGGAAGGCACAAAAGAGTTTTATACCATTTCAACTAAGAGTGGTAAGGTTTTTTATCTGATTATCGACAATTCAAAATCACAGGATAATGTGTATTTTCTTACAGAAGTCAGTGAAAAAGATCTGATGAACTTTACACTTTCTGATTCGGTGACACTTCCGGAAGTAGATACGGTTTATGCAGAACCAGAGAAAAAAGCAGAGGAAGAAAAGCCGGAAACGACAGAGACAGATGAGAAAGATAAGGTAGAGGATGAAATTCAGATGCCAGAAGACAAAAGTTCAGCAGGGACTTATCTGCTGATCGGATTGGTTGCTGTTGGAGCTGCGGCAGGTGGTTATTACTTGAAAGTCTACAAACCGAAACATGAATATGATGATGAGGATGAGATGGAAGAGGATGAAGATGAATCCGAAGATTCAGAGTCAGAAAAACGGGAAGTAGACGATGCAGATGAGCAGGAAGAAAGCACAGAACCGGAAATCCTGAGAGATGAAGAGTTTGATGATAATGTGCTGGAAGATGAAGAAGAGGAGGAAGGGCGATGATTGAGTGCAGAATAAGAAATATCAGATTATATACGCCGATCCACCTTGGCAGTATAAAAGGAAAGTGGGTCAGGGAATTGCTTCAGATCATTACACGACCATGAGTTTACAGGAAATTTGCAATCTTCCAGTAGGAAACTTAGCGGATAAAAATTGTACTTTATTTCTCTGGGTCACTTTTCCGCAGCTGAGAGAAGGATTAAGCGTGATTCAAGCATGGGGATTTCAGTATAAGACAGTAGCGTTTGTGTGGGTAAAGCAGAATAAAAAAGCAGATACTTTGTTTCTGGGGTTAGGTCACTGGACAAGAAGTAATGCTGAAATATGTTTGCTTGCTACTAGAGGAACGATTCGACGCAAGTCAGCCTATGTGCGTCAGATTATATTATCTCATATTGAAAAACACAGCAAGAAACCAGATGAGGCAAGGGATAGAATTGTCGAGCTTATTGGTGATGTACCAAGAATAGAATTGTTTGCACGACAGACAACACCGGGGTGGGATGTCTGGGGAAATGAAATACCGTCAGATATAGAAATGAAAGATGAGGAAGAAATAGAATGAAAGCATTAGTGATTGCAGAAAAGCCATCGGTTGCGATGGCACTGGCTTCCGTGCTTGGAGCCAGAACAAGAAAAGATGGCTACGTGGAGGGAAACGGTTATATCGTTTCCTGGTGCGTAGGACATCTGGTGGGATTATGCGATGCATCGGAATACGATGAAAAATATAAAAAATGGAGATATGAGGATCTGCCGATTGTGCCGGAATGTTGGAAACACAAGATTTTGGAGGGCACAAAGAAGCAGTTCGGAATCTTAAAGAAACTGATGAGAGATTCCAAAGTAGATGAGGTGATCTGTGCCACTGATGCAGGACGTGAAGGTGAGTTAATCTTTCGTTTGGTGTATGAGCAGGCAGGATGCAAAAAGCCGATGAAGCGGCTCTGGATCTCATCGATGGAAGCACAGGCAATTAAAGATGGATTTGCGTCATTAAAAGACGGTTCGTGTTATGACAGTCTCTACCAGTCAGCACTTTGCAGGGCAAAGGCAGACTGGTTAGTGGGAATCAATGCGAGCCGTCTTTTTTCCGTTCTGTATAACCAGAATCTGAAAGTTGGAAGAGTACAGACACCAACACTTGCCATGATCGTGGATCGAAATCAGAAGATCAAGGAATTTACCAAAGAAAAATATTATATGGCTCATATCAAGTTTGATGATATGGATGCAGTCACGGAGCATTTTCAGAAAAAAGAGGATGCAGATAAAGTGGCTGCGGATTGTGCGGAGCGTATGTGTGAAGTAGAGAAGGACGATGTGAAGGAGAAAACAGTTCGTCCACCGAAGCTCTATGATCTGACAACCTTACAGAGGGAAGCCAATCGAATGTTTGGTTATACCGCACAGCAGACGCTGGATGCCGTGCAGGAGATGTATGAGCAGAAGCTTGTTACTTATCCGAGAACAGACAGCCAGTATCTGACAGATGAGATGGGAGAAAGCACAGAAACTCTGATTCAGATGTTGCTTGGGAAAATGCCCTATGCCGAAGGGCTGGAATATCATCCGGACGTGAGTAAGGTATTAAATTCAAAGAAAGTATCTGATCATCATGCAATTATCCCGACCGTGGAAGTAGCAAAGGCAGATATAGGTGAACTGAAAGAACGAAACTGCAAGATTTTGTATCTGATCAGTGCCAGGGTACTGACAGCAACCGCAGATCCTTATATTTATGAGAGTCATAAATGTCAGATTACCTGCAATTATCATACGTTTTATCTCAATGCAAAGAAAACAAAACAGGAAGGGTTCAAGACAATTGAGAAAAAACTGAAACAGTTCTTTGGAATCATTGCAGAAAAAGAAGAGCCGGAGTTGGATATCTGGGCAGGCAAGCATTATGGTCCCTGTGATTCTTTTGTATCGGAGCATTTTACACAGCCACCGAAACAGTACACAGAAGATACCCTGCTTTCTGCGATGGAACGTGCAGGGAATGAAGAGCTGACCGAGGATACAGAAAAGAAAGGACTTGGTACTCCTGCAACAAGGGCAGCAATCATTGAAAAACTGATTCAGTCTGGCTTTGTGAAAAGGGAAAAGAAAAATCTGATTCCGACAGATGATGGAAATGTACTGATTACGGTTCTGCCGGATGAGATTAAATCTCCGAAGATGACCGCAGAGTGGGAAATGGCATTGAATCATATTGCCCAGAATACAGAGACAGCAGATGAATTTCTAAATGGGATTACAGAGCTGATGCAGGAACTGGTTGCCAGGTATCAGGGGATTTCAGAAGAGAAGAAAAATCAGTTTCAGGGAAAGGCAAAAGGAGAAGTCATTGGCAAATGTCCCCGCTGTGGAGCAGATGTCAGGGAAGGAAAAGTAAATTTTTACTGTTCTGACCGGAAATGTGCTTTTACCTTATGGAAAAATGATAAATTTCTTGCAAGCCAGGGAAAAAAGATGGATAAGGTGGCAGCAAAGAAGTTCCTGTCTAAAGGAAAAATCCATTATAAGGATCTGGTATCCAGAAAAACAGGGAGACAGTATGAAGCAACTGTGGAGATGGTCGATCCCGGAGAGGGAAATGTACAGTTCAATCTTATTTTTCCACAACGATAAGTAGTGTATTGCAGGCAGTCTAAGGACTGTCTGTTTTAATACAAATATATGAAAGAGAGGACCTTAGCATGAAGAAAAAAGGTAATTTTAGAAAAGTAGTATCTGGTTTGCTGGCAGGCATGACAATGCTTAGTACAGTGTTGTCTCCGATGACGGCATATGCAGCGGAAATCCAGCCAGAGGAAAAACCTCCACTTTATGAGGAAGTGAAAGACCTTCTGGATGAAGATGAGGTGGTGACTGCCAAAGATTATGAAATCGAAACAGGCAGTGTATTTGATGTGAAATCAGACTACACAGGACTGGAAATCAAGGATGATAACAAGGTTAAAGTCACATTTGAGGAAGCAAAGAACGAAAAGAATGAGGATTTTACGACAGATCATGCGGACACTTACAAAGCGGTCTATTATGTGGAACCGGTAAATCAGGAGCATCCGAAGTACCAGATCAGCCGAAAACTGATTGTGCGTGAGAAAGCAACTGAAGCTCAGACAGAGGCGGCAGGGAGTGAAGCAGTGACTGAGTCCGAAACAGCTGGCAGTGAACAGCAGACAGAAGAAGCGGAGGAGTCAGAATCAGACTCGGAGATTACCGATATTGACGCTGATGAATTTGATGATTTGGCAGAGCAGGCACAGAATCAGGATACCTATGATGAAGAATCAGGGTTAGAGCTTCATGATGTTTTGGAACAGGCAGGAGACGAAGGTGTGGATCTTGATGCTATGGAAGAAGGAGAGATTGCAACATTTGAAGCAGTTTCGGCTTATTCAGCAAGAAGTACACAGCAGATAACAATCGAAAAAGGACCTCTGTATAGATATGCAGATTATAATCTTGGAACCTATCTGACAGAGCCGTACTATATCAGCTACGGAAGCGTCAGAGCAACTGCGTATTGTGTACAGCCAGCAAAACCTGGACCAGGATCTGGAAATTATACAATCACAAAGATTGGAGACAATCAGGCGTTAGCAAAAGTGTGTTATTACGGTACAGATGCCGCAGGAAGTGAAAGCTTTTTTGCGAATAAACACACGGATTTTTCAGAAGGAAAAAGATTCATCATTATTCACATGGCTGCATCATATGCCAACGGAAGTAGTGATGCATTTTACGGAACAAATGCTACAGGAGAAGCTTTGGCAAAAGAACTCTATAATTATTGTGTGAATAAGCCGGAAATACCAGATGTAGCGATGTCATTTTCAAAGCCGAATGTAAAGGCTTATGTAGATGGAAATGTTCAGAGAACGGAGAACATTCAGTTCAACGCATCTTTCCAGCAGAAAATCACAATGGACTTACCAAAAGGAGTAAAGCTCCATAATGTATCTACTGGAACCGTAAGTGCGACAGGTGCAAGCGTAACAATTGGAGGAGGAACCACGTTTTATCTCTCAGCTCCTCTGACACAGACAAGAGATGTAAGTGCTACTTTTTCTGCAAAAATGAAGGGAAGTATTACAAAAGATTACTCAGCATATAAACTGACTACGAATGCAAGTGTTCAGGATTTGGCATTTGTATTTGGAGAAGGTGTTGCTGATGAAAAATATGTAAGCTTAAAGGTGTCCTGGATTGAACAGGCTAAGATCGAAATCGTAAAGAAAGACGATACAGCGGATGTCAATCTTGCAGGTGCAGTATTCGGTGTATACAGCGATGAGGCTTGTACAAAGCTGATCACTCAGATGCCGGCAACGGATAAGGATGGAAAATCTTCTGTTACGATCATCAAGACACAGGATACCGTTTATCTGAAAGAGATCACAGCACCACAGGGATATGTAGTAAATGCAACGGCAACAAATGTAAAACTGGTAGCAAGTAAGACCTCAGCTGTAACCGTGGAAAATAAGGAACAGCTGGCAGAGCTTACCATTTACAAAGAAGGACAGGTTCTGACCGGAGCAGATGTCAGTGAAAATGGAACGGTATTTCAGTATGAAAACCGCAGACAGAAAAATGCAGTGTATAACGTGTATGCCGGGGCAGATATCGTAACAGCTTATGGCACAAAAGTGTACAGCAAAGGTGACCTTGTAAAAGAAAACCTGACAACAGGTGAGAATGGTTCTGTCACACTGAAAAACCTGCATCTTGGAACCTACGTGGTAAAAGAAACAAAAGCACCGGACTCCTTCTATAACGGCAGCGAAGAAAAGTCAGTGACTCTAACTTATGCTGGTCAGAACAAAGAAGTTGTATTTGCAGATGTGACTTTTAACAACGAGAGACAGAAAGCAGATGTTTCCGTAGTAAAACAGGATAAAGACACCAAGAAACCACTGAAAGGCGGTATTTTTGCTATGTATGCATCCGATGATATCAGAAATGCAGACGGAAGCGTTGTTGTGAAAAAAGGAACGCTGATTGAGAAAGTAACTACTAGCGCAGACGGAACTGCAAAATTCACAGTAGACCTGCCAATCGGATATTCCTATTCTGTAAAAGAAGATCAGGCACCGGAAGGTTATGTAAGAAATACAGAAGATGTGTATACGTTCCAGTTTTCTTACACCAATGATAAAGAAGCAACCGTATCTTTTGCCCATACCTTCAGCAATGACCGTGTGACAGCAAAGATCAATCTTTATAAAGTGGATAAAGAGACAGGAAAAGCAGTACCGCAGGGAGATGCCACACTGAAAGGTGCAGTTTATGGACTATATGCCCGTGAAGATATCGTGCACCCGGATGGAGCAACGGGAACTATTTATAAAGCAGGAGAGCAGGTAGCTTCTCTAACAACGGATGACAAAGGACAGGCTTCTGTAAAAGGCTTATATCTTGGCAAATATTATATCAAAGAGATCACACCGCCGACCGGATACCTGGCAGATACAGAAGAGCATGATCTTGTGTGCAGTTATGAAGGAGATATGACAGCAGAAGTAAAAAGAGAGTGCACTTCCAGTGAGCAGGTCATCAAGCAGCCATTCCAGATCATCAAAGCAGCCAACAATGGAAAGACAGATGCAGATCTGTTATCCGGAGCTGGATTTACAGTTTATCTGAAATCTTCCCTCACAAAAAAAGCAGACGGAAGTTATGATTTTGATTCTGCCAAACCTGTAGTGAGTGGCGAAAATGGAGCAACGGAGATTTTCACAGATGAAAAAGGATATGCCTGCAGTGTTCCATTACCATTTGGAAGCTATATCGTGCGTGAAACTACAACACCGCACAACTACAAGCCAGTCGATGATTTTGAAGTGAATATCACAGAACATCATCCGAATGAGCCACAGATCTGGCGTGTGCTTCTGGATGAAGAGTTTAAGGCAAAACTGAAAATTGTGAAAAAAGACGATGAAACAAAGAAATCCGTCCTGATTGCAGGAACAGAATTTAAAGTGTACGACCTTGACAACAAAAAGTACGTGGAACAGGTAACAACTTACCCAGTGACAACCACTCACAAGTCCTATTTTACGGACAGTCAGGGATATCTGATCATGCCGAAGAATCTGAAGATCGGACATTACCGGATTGAGGAAGTCAACGCACCGGAAGGGTACACAATTAACAAGAACTATGTAGAGATTGCGGTGGATGCAAACACAGCATACCAGATGGATTCTGAGAGCGGAGATGCCATTATTACGGTAGATTACGAGAACCATCCGGTAAAAGGAAAGCTGACGATCTATAAAAAAGGTGAGATGCTGACCCGATTTAAAAAGGATTTTGTTTATGAAGAAAGATATCTGAAAGGTGCATCATTTAATGTCTATGCAGCTGAAAATATCTTTACGCCGGATTATCAGAAAGCTGAAAACGGAAACAGACAGCTGATCTATGCAAAAGATGCACTGGTAACAACGGTAACGACAGGGGAAGATGGAAAAGCAGTTGCAGAGAATCTGCCGCTTGGTTCTTACTATGTGGTAGAAAAGACTGCACCGGAAGGATTCGTTCTGAACCATGACAGATCTGATGTCACATTTGTCTATGCAGATCAGGATACACCTGTGATTGAACAGGAAGTGACTGTTGGCGATGACCGACAGAAAGTTGCAATCCAGGTAGAAAAACAGGATGCAGAAAATGGTGCAACCGTAGCAGGCGCTGTCTTTGGTATCTATAACAAAGAAGATATCAAGGCAGATGGAAAAGTAATCGTGAAAGCAGAGACACTTTTACAGGAAATGACTTCTGATAATGATGGTCTTGCAGTATGTACGCTGGATCTGCCACTTGGACAGTATTATGTGAAAGAGTTAAAAGCACCGGCTGGATTTGTATCCTCTGATGAAGTTCTGAATCTGAATGCTTCTTATCAGGGACAGGATGTGAAGGCAGTAAAACTGAAAACTGTGAAAAAGAACCAGCCAACAACAGTTGAAATCACAAAATCTGATGTAACAACAGGTGTGGAACTGGATGGGGCAAAACTCACCGTTCTTGATAAAGAAGGAAATGTTGTGGATCAGTGGATTTCTGTAAAAGATCAGCCACATGTGATCAAACGACTGACAGTTGGAGAGGAATACACCCTTCGTGAGGAAATGGCACCTTATGGTTATCTGAAAGCAACGGATGTGAAGTTCACGCTGGAAGATACCGCAGAGATTCAGAAAGTAGAGATGAAAGATGAAGTACCGACAGGACTTCTGATCATCAACAAAAATGGAGAGTTTTTGGATAAAGTGACACTTCTGGACAATGTAAAAGGTACTGTGGAGCATCTCTTTGAATATGTAACTGGAAGTCTTACAGATGTAACTTTCGATGTATTTGCTGCGGAAGATATCAAAGCGGCAGATGGTGTCAGTGAAGATTATTTCAAAGCAGATGAAAAAGTAGGAACCATTACTACGGATTCCAATGGTATTGCACAGATGGGAGATCTACCGGCTGGCAAGTACTATGTGAAGGAAGTAAAAACTGCCCATGGTTATGTGCTGGACGGAGAGCCGAGATATGTTGATCTTTCCTACCGTGATCAGGACACACCAGTCATTACTTATGATGAGAAATGGCAGAATGCCCGTCAGAAAGTAAAGGTTACGGTTGTGAAGAAAGAAAAAGATACAGACCGTGTCCTTGCAGGTGGTGTCTTCGGTCTTTATACCAGTGAAGATATCAAAAATGCAAAGGGCGAGGTACTCCTTGAGAAAGACAGTCTGATCGAGCAGCGAGTAACGGATGAAAAAGGACAGATTACTTTTACGGCAGATCTTCCGGTAGATGGAAAATACTATGTGAAAGAAATCTTTGCGCCGGACGGATTTGTTACAACAGAAGAAGTACAGGAATTTACCTTTGAATATGCCGGAGAAGACCAGGCAGAAGTAAGCTACGACTTTACTTTTGAAAATCAGCCAACCACAGTGGAGCTGTCCAAAACAGACCTGACAACAGGTAAAGAACTTCCAGGTGCACACCTGAAAGTAACGGATTCAGATGGAAATACAGTAGATGAATGGACTTCTACGGAAGAATCCCATGTGATCAAAGAACTGGTTGTTGGTAAGAAATACACCATGACAGAGACAAAACCGGCAGATGGATATGTCACTGCAGAAAGTATTACTTTCACAGTAGAGAATACAGCAGAGGTTCAGAAGCATGAGATGAAAGATGATGTGACAAAAGTAGAGATCAGTAAGACTGATATCACAGGAGAAACTGAGATTCCAGGTGCGAAACTGACGATTCTCGATAAGGATGATCAGGTAGTAGAGAGCTGGACTTCCACAGAGGAAGCACACTATATCGAAAAACTTCCAATCGGTAAATATACCTTACGTGAAGAGCAGGCACCGAAAGGATATCTTCTGACATCTGATGTGACATTTGAGGTAAAGGATACCGGAGAAATTCAGAAAGTGGCTATGAAAGATGATACTGCCAAGGGAAAAGTGATTCTCAATAAGGCAGATAAATCGTCAGGAGAACCGCTGAAAGGGGTAGAATTTGAAATCCGTGACAGCAAAGGAAAGGTTCTGGAAACCTTAAAGACAGACGCTGCCGGTCATGCAGAAAGTAAGCTGTATGAGATTGCCACATTTAAGAACGGCAAATATGATATAGCAATCAAGTATTATCTGGTGGAAACAAAAACACTGGATGGATACACACTGGATCAGACCAAGCATGAAGTGACATTTGCTTATGCGAATGACAGTACACCAGTCGTGGAAGTTACTTTCAATCTGACAAATGAGAAACCGGAAGTTCCAGAAACACCGAATACACCGGATACACCACAGTCCCATGAAGAGACAAAGGTATCAAATGCACCAAAAACAGGTGACAGCACGAATATTTGGCTGCCGATTCTGCTTCTGGTAATCTCCACAGGAGGTATGGCAGGAATTTATATCTGCAGAAAAAGGAAAAGCAAATAAGGAAACCAACGGTTATGATTGGGAGCTTCTATGTGAGGCTCCCTTTTTCATACAAAAAAATCACAGAAAGGAACAGAAAACTATGATGAAAGCAATGGAAAAAAGACAGGAAGCACGAAAAAACCAGGAGAAAACTTTAAAGAGAATGATGGCTTATCAGAAGAAAGCCGAGCAGATGGTCAGCAGAAAAAGAATGAACCATCACATGATCAGAAAGGGGTAAAAGCGTATGATGAACAGAAAAGAATTTTATGAATATGTCAAAGACAATGTAAAGGAGTATCTGCCAGAGTCTTACAAGGACGCAGAAATTAAACTTCAAGAAGTAGAAAAAAACAATGGGCTGAAACTTACTGGCATTACAATTCCAAATGGAGATCAGAGAATCGTACCGACAGTCTATCTGGATTCTCTCTATCAGGAATATATCAATGGGAAAGATGTAGATTCTTGTGTTGGTGATGTAGCTGATATGCGTATTGAAGCACAGGGTAAAGCAGAATTTTTTGATATGGGAGTTCCGGACATTTTTGATTATGAAAAAATGAAGGAAAAACTGCAGGTGAGAATCTGTGACAAGGAATGGAATACCGATCGTCTTGCAGATAAAGTAGTCACAGAACACGGAGATTTTGCAGCTTATTATGCAGTAAATCTGGAGGAAAATGGAGAAGGGATCAGCAGTATTTCGGTAACTGTTTCTCTGATGAACGAGTGGGGAGTATCTGCCGAACAGATTCAAGCGGATGCAATGACGGCAGACCGAAAACGTGGTGTCACACTTATGGATATGAATGAGATTATCAAATCTATGATTTTTGGTGAAGAACCAGAAAACCTGCTGAATGAAAAAATGGATATGGAAGCCATGGAAAAACCAATGTTCTGTCTGACAAACAAAGCTAAGATGAATGGTGCATCACTGTTACTGCAGGAAGACATCCGAAAACAGATTGGGGAATGTCTGGGTAGTGATTATTTTGTCATCCCATCTTCCATTCATGAAGTGCTGATTCTCCCTGATAACGGAATTTTTCAGATCCCGGAATTAAATGCGATGGTAAAAGAAGTCAATGAGACACAGGTGGAAAGACAGGAGCAGCTTTCCGATAAGGTTCAGTTCTGTGATAAAAAGACCGCAGTATTGGAAAATGCTGAGCGCAGGGAGGCTCGTTTGGAGAAAGAAAAAGCAGCTGAAAAAGCAGAAGTAAAAGGTGGAATCCATGGAAAACTGGAGAAAGCCAAGGCAGAGATCAAGGCAAAAGAGGCAGACAAAACGCCAAAGAACAAGTCAAAAGATCTTGCCGCAGCATTATAAAGAGAAACAACGATGATTTTAAGGGGACTGTGCTAAGCAGTCCCTGATTTTATGAAAAGGAGTAGCACATGGCAAATAAATTATATGCAATGGAACAGCTGACGGAAGAGGTGGCAAAAGATGTAGCTGCCAGTCCGCAGGAATGGATGCGGTTCCTAAACACTGCATCCAGACTGTACAAATACACTTTTCCAGAACAGCTTTTAATTTATGCACAGCGACCGGAAGCAACTGCCGTAGCATCCATGGAAATCTGGAATCAGAAGATGTACCGATGGATCAAAAAGGGATCTAAGGGGATTGCCTTGATTGACAATACTTCCGGACCGAAAACAAAACTTCGGTATGTATTTGATGTGCAGGACACTTATAAAGTGCGGAATCTTGGAAAGGATCCTCAGTTATGGAATCTTCCAGTAGAAGGAGAACATCTGGTGGCAGATTATCTGCAGGAGCAGTTATCACTGGAAGATACAGAAGGAGGACTTGCTGAAAGTCTGCATCAGGCAGCGAAGGAGAGTATGCAGGAATGGCTTCCAGATGCATTGGAAGAACTGAGACTGGATGTGACAGGGACATTTTTGGAAGAACTGGACGAACAGAATCAGGAAGTAGAATTCCGGGAACTGATGACCAATAGTGTCTGGTATGTATTACTAAACAGGTGTGGACTGGATGTACAGGAATATCTGGATGCAGAGGATTTTCGGCATATAACGGACTTCAATCAGCTGAAAATATTAGGACATCTGGGAAGTGCAGTCAACGAGATCAGCAGACCAGTCCTGATGCAGATTGGACGATATGTTCTGAATGATCTGGAAAATGACCTGAAAACGGTTGCAAAAGAAAAAGAAGTAGCTTATAATGAGTTTAACACGTTAATTCGTGAAAGTAATACAGATAACACAGAAGATAGAGAAGAAAAAAAGGAGGAAACAGACTATGAGAGAGATCAGTTACAGCCAGAACGGAGAGTATCAGATTCCAGATATCAGCCTGGAAGAGACGAGAGGAACGATCGGGAAGTACGGAATGATGAGGAAAGAGTATCTGAGAAACCACAAGGTAGCCAGGTTCAACATTCTGACACTGCAGAACCGTCTGGACAGTCATCTGATGGAGATCGACAGCCAGGCAAGGCAGAGAGTAGACAACCTGATGATCGAACTTCTGGAGAAAGATCCGGCACCGGACAAGATGGCAGACACAATGGCGTGGACCAGACACATGAACCAGATCAAGGCACAGGCAGAGGAACTGGTAATTCGGGAGATTATTTACAGTTAAGCCTGTTCCCAACAGAAGAGGAACAGTTAGGAGAAATAAGGAAAGCGGCAGCTGCATTAGAACAGCCAGCCGCTTTTCTTATTTCTGATGAAGTGGTAGACGATATTCTCCGAACAGGAAGCGGACAGAAAAATACACTGTTTCACATTACTGCAAGATTGATCGAAGGTTTGGATAATGAAGAAATGCAAAGCTTCCTGAAAGATGAATATGGTACTGGAGGAAAAGGATTTACCATAGATGGGCAGAAAATCAGTATCTGGTATGACAACGATGGTATCCGTATCCGACGAGGCGACTCAGCAAGAAGAAACTTTGACCGTATCGTTACGTGGGAAGAAGCTGCTGACAGGATCCGGGATATGTATGAGGCGGGAAATTACGTTGATAATCTTATCTCCAATAATGCTATTGAGCAGGAACAGAAAGAAATGACAGATCTTCTGGCACTACATTTCCGTGATACGAGCAGAAACAGAGAAGAGCAGTTGTCTTATCCTGACTGGCAGGACGTAGTGGGGGCGGCTTGGACAGATCCGGAGGAAGCAGCTGCGACAGCCTATCGTTTTGAATGGCTTCAGGAAGATATGGAAAAGAATCCAGAAGATTATCATCGCTGGGAAATACAGCACAATCCAGTGTATTTTCAGCGCTTTCGTGACCTCCAGAGAGATTTTTCCTGGGTTGATCAGCAATTCAAGGTAGAGCGGCCGGCACTATCCTTTATTACACAGGATGAAATAGATGCAGTGTTAAGAAGAGGCGGCATTACTGCCGGAGGACGTAACCGGATTTATGAATATTTCATGGAGCACCATGATATGAAAGATGCAGCTGAATTCCTGAAAAATGAATATGGAACAGGTGGTTCTTCACCCGGAATACCAGGAGCAGATGCTTCAGACGCATCCCACGATGCAAAAGGATTAAAGCTTGAAAAAGGGAAGATTGGCAGCCCAGAGGTAGAAGTTTTATTAAAGTGGAATAAGGTTGCAGAACGTGTTCGCCAGTTAATCCGCACAGATGATTATTTGTCACCGGAAGAAATGGAAAAGTACGAAGAACGACAGGAAGCACAAAGACTGGCAGATTTGGAAGCGGCACAGCAGATGTTAGGGGAACAGCTAGAGCAGGATACTTTGACAGCGGAAGATATAACTGATTTGCGATTGGTTGATTCAGAATATATGTCTGGTAGCAGAACAACAATTCATAATTTTGATTGCAAAGTTAAAGGAGAAGCGAATCGACTTCAATACACATTAGAATATCATGATGATGGAGAAGGTTTCACGATTCATACGGAAAAAGATGATATTTGGAATCGAATGTCAACACAAGAATTGGAACGTCTGGATGTAAAACTTGGACAAGAAGTACTTTATTATCATTATCACAACAAAACTGTAAATGCGGATACCTTAGATGAATTACGGGAAATCAGGGAAGAAATTATGGAGGAAGAGTCTTCCTATTTTACTGCTATTTCTCAACGTGTGTGGACAGATTATGATAAAAAAGAAAAAGAATTATCGGGAGAAGCTGAGGTATCGGAAGAAAAAGAATCTTTGGAAGAGATTAACGGAATAGCAGAACCGATTCAAGCAATGAACTTCCATATCACAGATGATGAGCTTGGACAGGGTACATCAAAAGAAAAGTTCCGTGCCAATATCATGGCTATCCAGTTGTTAAAGAAATGCGAGGAAGAGAATCGAAATGCAACACCGAAAGAACAGGAAATCTTATCCAGGTACGTTGGCTGGGGAGGTCTTGCAGATGCATTTGATGAGACAAAAGCTGCATGGGAGACAGAATATCTGGAATTAAAGACGGTTCTTACACCAGAGGAATATGCTGCAGCCAGAGCTTCCACCTTAAATGCTCATTATACACAGCCGATTGTGATTGAAAGTATGTATCAGGTGTTGGAGAATCTGGGATTTATAAAAGGAAATATTCTGGAGCCGTCTATGGGAGTCGGGAACTTCTTTGGAATGCTTCCAGAGAATCTAAACCAGTCCAAACTCTATGGTGTGGAATTGGATAGTATCAGTGGTAGAATTGGAAAGCTGCTCTATCCAGATGCCAATATTCAGATCAAAGGTTTTGAGAAGACAGATTATCCTAATGACTTTTTTGATGTGGCGATTGGAAATGTGCCATTTGGTGCATACAAGGTCAATGATCGTCAGTATGATCGCTACAATTTCATGATTCATGATTACTTTCTTGCCAAGACGATAGATCAGTTACGTCCAGGCGGCGTGGCTGCACTGATCACAACAAAGGGAACCATGGATAAAGCATCACCGGAAGTTCGGAAATATCTGGCAGAGCGTGCAGACCTGCTGGGCGCAATCCGACTGCCGAACACAGCTTTTAAGGCAAATGCAGGAACAGAAGTCAGTGCTGATATCCTGTTTTTCCAGAAGAGGGAAAGCCTTACGAAAGAAATGCCGGAATGGATAAATCTGGATAGTGATGTCAATGGCATTACAGTCAATCAGTATTTTGTTCAGCATCCGGAAATGATTCTGGGTGAGATGAAAGAAGTGTCCGGTCCGTATGGTATGGAAACAACCTGTGCTCCAATGGAAGGAGCTGATCTGGAATTACAGTTACAAGAAGCTGTAAAACACATCAAGGGAAGCATGGCACCGGCAGTAGATGTGGAGACAGAACTGGATGAGATGCCAGAGAGTATTCCAGCAGATCCAAATGTGCGAAATTACAGTTATACGGTGGTAGATGATCAGGTATATTACCGTGTCAACTCTTTGATGAATCAGGTGAAGATGCCTGCCGCTACTGCAGAACGTGTGAAAGGTATGGTTGCAATCCGTGATACTGTTCGTGAGTTGATCACCATGCAGATGGAGGAATCCGTCACAGACGAAGAAATCCGGAAACAGCAGGAGAAACTGAATCAAGTATATGATACTTACACAGCAAAGTATGGAGTCATTGGAAGTAATGCTAACAAACGTGCATTTTCTGATGACTCTTCTTATTGTCTGCTGTGTTCACTGGAAGACTTGAATGAAGATGGAACATTGAAGCGGAAAGCGGACATGTTCACAAAACGAACCATCAAAAAGGCGGTCGCTGTGACAAGCGTGGAGACAGCAACAGAAGCATTGGCATTGTCTCTTAACGAAAGGGCAAAGGTAGACCTTCCTTATATGGCAGAGCTGACAGGAAAGACCGAAGAGAAGATCACAGAAGAACTGGTCGGAGTTATCTTTAAGAATCCACTGACAGACCAGTGGGAAAGTGGAGATGAATATCTGTCCGGAAATGTCAGAGATAAATTAAATACTGCGAGAACCTTTGCCGAGAGTCATCCGGAATTTACACCGAATGTCCGTGCATTGGAGGCGGTTCAGCCGAGAGATCTGGAAGCATCCGAGATTGAGGTGCGTGTTGGAGCCACATGGATTGAACCTTCGGATTATCAGGATTTTATGGTGGAACTGCTTCATACGCCGTGGTATCTTGCACAGAAGGAAATACAGGTAAAATTCTCAGAGGTAAATGGTGAGTGGAGGATTACTGGAAAGAATGCCGACAGTCCGAGAAATGCGTTTGCCTATGCAACGTATGGAACTGAGAGAGCAAATGCCTATAAGATTCTGGAAGATACCCTGAACCTGAAAGATGTACGCATCTATGATAAGAGTGTCAATGAGAATGGTGATGAGATCCGTGTCCTAAATAAGAAAGAAACCATGCTGGCATCACAGAAGCAGGATGCCATGAAAGCAGCATTTAAAGACTGGATTTTTAAAGATCAGCAGAGGCGTGAACGACTGGTAAAGGTGTACAATGAACGATTTAACAGCATCCGTCCCCGTGAATACGATGGTAGTCATTTGACTTTCCCAGGAATGAATCCGGAAATAGAGCTTCGTCCGCATCAGAAAAATGCAGTTGCACACCAGCTTTACGGAGAAAATGTACTTCTGGCACATGTAGTAGGAGCTGGGAAAACCTACGAAATGGTAGCAGCTGCAATGGAAAGTAAAAGACTGGGATTATCACAGAAGAATCTCTTTGTCGTGCCAAACCATTTGACGGAGCAGTGGGGAGCAGAATTCCTGCAGTTATATCCGGGAGCCAATATCCTGGTAGCAACCAAGAAAGATTTTGAACCGGCAAACCGGAAAAAGTTCTGTGCAAGAATCGCTATGGGAAATTACGATGCTATTATCATTGGACATTCCCAGTTTGAGCGTATTCCAATCTCTGATGAGAGGCAGGAAGCTATGCTGCGGAAGCAGATTGATGATCTGGAAATGGCAATCCAGAGTGCAAGGTATGAACAGGACGGCGGGCGTTATACCGTCAAACAGATTGAAAAGACCAGAAAGACACTGCAGACAAGGCTGGAAAAACTGAATCAGAAAGAGAAGAAAGATCAGGTAGTTACGTTTGAAGAACTAGGAGTGGATCACTTGTATGTCGATGAAGCACACAGTTATAAAAATGCGTTTCTCTATACAAAAATGAGGAATGTAGCTGGGATTGCACAGAACGAAGCACAGAAGTCGGCGGATATGTTCAATAAATGTCAGTATCTGGATGAGATTACCGGAGGAAAAGGCATTACCTTTGCTACGGGCACACCGATCAGCAATAGCATGACGGAATTATATGTTATGCAGCGGTATCTGCAGAACAGCAAATTGCAGAATATGGGACTTGGATTGTTTGATTCCTGGGCTTCCACTTTTGGAGAAGTTGTCACGAGCATCGAACTTGCACCGGAAGGAACAGGATATCGAGCAAAATCAAGATTCGCCAGATTCTATAATATCCCGGAACTGATGAATATGTTCAAGGAGATTGCAGATATCAAGACTTCCGATCAGTTAAAGCTTCCAGTGCCGGAAGCGGAATATGAAACAGTGGTGCTGAAACCAACAGAACAGCAGAAAGAAATCGTAGAAAGTCTGGGAGAACGTGCAGAGGTTGTCAGAAACGGTGGGGTAGATGCCTCGGTTGATAATATGCTGAAAATCACCAATGATGGAAGGAAGTTAGCATTGGATCAGCGTTTGGTGAATGAATTATTGCCAGATAATCCAGAAAGTAAAATATCAGTTTGTGCAGAGAAAAGCTATGAAATATGGAAAGACACAGCAGCACAGAAATCTGCACAGTTGATTTTCTGTGACTTGAGCACACCGAAAGGCGATGGCAGTTTTAATGTTTATGATGACTTGAAGCAGAAACTGATGGAGAAAGGTGTACCGGAAAAAGAGATTGCTTTTATTCATGATGCAAATACAGAAGTAAAGAAGACGGAGTTGTTTGGAAAAGTAAAATCCGGACAGGTTCGTTTTTTGATTGGTTCGACAGCAAAAATGGGTGCTGGAACCAATGTGCAGGACCGTCTGATTGCCCTGCATCATCTGGATATTGGTTGGAAACCATCTGACTTGGAACAGAGGGAAGGACGTATTATCCGTCAGGGAAACCATAATAAAAAGGTTCATATCTTCCGGTATGTAACAGAATCCACATTCGACAGTTATATGTGGCAGTTGATCGAGAATAAGCAGAAATTCATCTCCCAGATCATGACCAGCAAAGCACCTGTCCGAAGCTGCGAAGATGTGGATGAAGCTGCACTTTCCTATGCGGAGGTCAAAGCACTTGCAACCGGAAATCCGGCAGTAAAAGAGAAGATGGCATTGGATGTGGACGTAGCAAAGTTGAAACTTTTAAAAGCGAACCATATGAATAACCAGTACCGACTGGAAGATGATATTGCAAGGAATTTTCCGCAACAGATCGCAAAACTGACAGAGATCATTGACAGCTACAAGGCAGACATCGCACACTTTTCCGAGCATAAAATCACAGATCCAGAGCAGTTTTCTATGGAAATCAGTGGAAAAGTGTTCACAGAAAAGAAAGAGGCAGGTGCGGCACTTCTGGCGGTCTGCAAAGACATTAAGTCTGTAGATGCAGCTATGGACATTGGAAGCTATCAGGGATTCAACATGAGAATCCAATTCGACAGCTGGAGCAAAGAGTTTATCCTGTCTGTAAAGCATGAATCGGTAGCTAAAGTTCGGTTGGGGGCAGATGCCCTGGGAAATATCACTCGTATCAATAATCTTTTGGAAAGCTATCCGGAGAAACTGGCAGAAGCAGAGCAACGGCTGGAAACGGTACAGGAGCAGCTGGCAAATGCGAAAGCGGAAGTTGGAAAGCCATTCCCAAAAGAAGAGGAACTGAACCAGAAACTGGAGCGGTTGTCAGAGTTAAATGCGCTTCTCAATATGGATGAAAGGGAAGATACAGAAGCAGAGCAGCCAGAATCAAAAGAGAAAGAAGAAAGACCGGCACATGGTTCTATCCATGAGAAATTGCAGATTTATAAAGAAAAAAGCCAGCGGGAAAGTGAAACTGGCAGGGAAACCAGAAAACGGGACTTCGGTCTGGAATAAATAAACAGGAAAGATGGCATAATTTGGTAGAAGAAGGTTCTGCCGGTTATGCCATTTTTTAGAACACAGGGGGAATTTGAATGGCGAGAAATATGATAACAGGAAAAGAAACGCAGAAAATGCAGGAATTTACGCAGGAACAGATAGATCGTGCAGAACACATGGGAATAGAGATTCCAGCGGATGTAAAAGAACAGATTTTTGAATATGCAAATCTGATTGGCGAGGAAGAGAAAGTAAGGACGTTGGTAAGAAATCTGACAGATGCAATCAATCAGGCAGATGAAGATAAAGTAGAGGAACTTCTGGATGATGCAAAAATGGATATTCAGGACCTACCAGATCCAACCATAGGTAAGCTGGAATTACGTGATTATGGATATACAGCAGAAGACATGGTGCCGCTCAGAAAAGAAGCAGCTTTGGATTATCACAGAATGGGTTCTAAGATTTATTGCCTGGACAGCGATGGCGGTAAGGGAGAGTATGCAAGTAAAGAAATGATACAGGCACACGAAGGGCTGTTTGGTATGGAATTACAGATGTGGGAACGGATAAGGGATCAGGATCTGGATTATGCAGATGAAGATTTTGGAGCATTTCAGGAGCCTATGAGTGTCATTGATCAGGAAGAAGCACTGAAATTATACGATACAGGAGCAGATATCTATCTGATTACTAATTTTTCATCACCGGTCTATGTTACGGAACGCAAGGAAATCGAACGAGGACCGGAGCATTATCAGATGTCCATGGCAGAACGGGAGCGTTTTCGTAACCTGGAATGGGAAATGCAAAAATATCCGCAGATTCGGTCTTTGAAAGAGGCAAACCTGTTGTTAGGAACAAGGCGAACCTTTGGTATTTATCAGATCAAGGACGATTCACCAGGCGAAAACTATGCATTTATGAATATGAGTTTTATTGAAAGTCATGGTATGCAGATAAAAAAAGAAGATTATGAACTGGTCTATGTGGGAGAACTATTCGGAAATATGTCACTGGATGATATTTTTGAAAGATTCAACATCGACAGACCAGAAGACTTCCGAGGACATTCTCTGTCCGTCAGTGATATCGTGGTTTTAAATGACGGAGAAAATGTAACAGCACATTTTGTAGACAGCATCAGCTTTGAGCAGCTAGATCATTTCCTGGAACTGGAAGAGCAATCTCTTAGCGAACTGGTATACGAGGTGGGCGAACGGTATTTTGCAATTCAGACCACAGAAGAAGGATATGATTACTCCTTTTACGACGAAGATTTCCGCTTGATGGATGGCGGTGTGCATGAAAATGATGAAATCTCTATCGAAGAAGCGGCAGAGGAACTTCTGGAAGAGGAAGGATGGACTGGAGAACGCATCCGTGGGGATTATGATCAGTTGATGGAAAAGGTAGAAGAAATGGATGAGGTTGTAATGGCAGAGATTCAGAAAAGTCAGGGCGAATATAAGCCATTGGCAAAGGTAGAAGAACTGGAAGAGGCAAATTATAACATGATTGATAATGTCCTCAATAATATACCACCGAAGAAAGAACCGTATCTGGAATACTTTGCGGCAGAATGCGATGAGTTCCATGATATGGGAGCTTATGAAAAAAGTACCGATGTTAATCAGATTGCTGCGGTCTATGAAAAATATAGGGAAAATCCTGAAAATGCCTATCGAGTATGCAGTATGGGGATTATCTATCGTGATCCGGAAGACAGTTACTACGATGATGTTGAATTTGCAATCGTAAAAGGAAATACAGTACTTGGAAATCTGATGGATGATGTTCGGTTTTATGGAGAGCTTGCACTGGTACGGGAAGGGATTGAGAAAATTCATGAAGCATTGCCGGACTATAAGTACGTACCGATGCGGGATGTTCGAGAAGCAATGTATCCAGAGAAGATGACTACAGAACAGCTGGCAGAGGCACTGGATGAGATTGCAGAAGCATTTGATCCGTATGAGTATCGGGATCATATAGAACCGGGGCAGGACACCGTGCAGGAAGTCATACTGGATCTGCAAAGCGGAAATATTGGTTCTTATATTTCCTATCTGAAAGACATTGTGGAGGAAGAGTGTGAGCAGTCTGTACGAGCCGGAGTGTTGATAGAACGGTTAAAATTCTATGAACCGGATATATCCGAAGAAACAGAGCCGATGGTGTATGTGAATTACTGTGAAGAGCGCGAACTGATAGAACTACGCTGTCAGAAATTCTCAGATTTGGATGCCCTTGTTGCCAAACAGGATAAAGAATGGTATGCAGACCGTAATCCGAGGACTAATGAGCCTACTATGACAGCCCAGATGTTTTTTACCGTATATTATGCGGAAAAAGACGATAAGATGTTGCGGCAGTTTAAAAGTAAAATTGATATTGGAACAGGAAATGGCGGCATCCTTAGCCAGCTGAAGCTACAGAATGAAATGAAACTGACAGATGAAAGCTGGCTCTCATTTATGAAAAATAAAGGAAATGAAGAATTTCAGAAGTATTTGGAAGAACTGACGGATATGCAGGATCATGTATTGCCGTATCTGCAGAGTTTTTGCAGTCTGGAAGAAAAAGGTGTACAAGAGCGGAGAGAACAACAGATCGCAGAAAAACAGGGCGGTTTGACAGGAAGGGAGCAACCGCAGAGACGAAAGTGAAAAATACGAGGACTGCCGGGAAAGAGGCTTCGATTGTGCGGACAGAAGATAAAAATGTGGCTGCGAAAGCAAAGAAGCCTTCCATTCATGAAAGACTGGAAATCAATAAGAGGAAAATTCAAGAAAAGCAGGGAAAAGATAAGCCGGAGAGAGGAGCTGATCGTGGTGTAAGATAAAATTCCCATCCTGATAGGTAACTGCATAGATAAAGTTATCTATCAGGATTTTTTGAGTTATAATATCATTTTTTAACAACATGTATTTGACAGATTTCCTCGTAGAAAGTATCATAAATATATGCAACAACTGAATATCGTGGACTGTCCAGCTATATTTTTTTACTTGAATAGTCTTGCGCACAAGAGTATATAATCAATAAATAAATGTCTAATAAATCTTCTGGTCAACAGGTACAATATTGGTATCATAGACTAGAAGAGAGGTGTATATACTTGTGTGTGGAAGAGTATATTCCGTTAAGAATTGCGGAACTATGCCGGAAGCGAGGATATACAAAATATAGGTTAGCTCAGCTTACAGGAATAACGCAGACGGCTCTGGGAAATATGCTGAATCAGAAGAGTATGCCGACGATGGCTAATCTGGAAAAAATATGTGATGCATTTGAAATTACAATCGCACAATTTTTTTCAGATGATGAAAGCAGATTGGATCTGACAAAAGAGCAAAAAGAAATACTTGAGATTTGGGATGGCTTGGATGAGAAGGAAAGAGAAATTTTTATGACTTTTATCCGCAGCCTGAAGAAGTAATGGACAGTTCGACAAAGATGCGAGCTGTCTTTTTTATTTGAATCTATATAAAATATGCATTTTATACGCATGAAGAAATTGACAGAAAATTTCGGGGGGGGGTATAATTACACTGTATACTTAGTGTCTGCTGATTAAGCAGCTATCTGTAACTTCCAACTCTTATATCTGTTCCGG
>ENA-ORSI01000547-ORSI01000547.1-human-gut-metagenome-genome-assembly--contig:-NODE-547-length-40289-cov-9.125541_pt1 | contig 40289 bp, 60 predicted proteins | sample MGYA00242187_ERZ509154 | MGnify/ENA primary metagenome ERZ509154 (study PRJEB26280, sample SAMEA2338627) | human gut metagenome | biome: human gut; feature: human-associated habitat; material: faeces...
GGTCAGTTGGAACCAGCCGTTTGCTATACACGTCATGCCGAACACCATCTGCGTCTGTGTATGTGAAACGATAGGTGCCATCTTTGCGCTGAGTTTCACCGTCTTTAAGGATACGGCCTTTATTGTCGGTTCGTTTTTGGCCGGCCATGACATTCTCTCCTTTCGTAAGATTTAAGAAAATAAATTCACTCTGTAATTACATGATAAAGCAAAGAGCGAAATTCGTCAAGGGATAAAATCACTGAAAAGTTACTTTTGAAATTTAGCGTTGATTTTATTCGTGCGTTAGTTTACAATTAAGATAATAGGGGGGGGGAAGCCCATGATGACAGAGAAGATCCGTATTGCCTTAATCAAGCAGAATAGGAGCGTAAAAGACCTTGCTGCCGCCATAGGCTGTACCTCTCAAAATCTGAGCGGAAAGTTCAAGCGGGACAACTTCAGCGAAAAGGAATTGGTGGAGATCGCTGAGGCACTTGGATACCGATATGAAGGTAAATTCATCAACAAAGAAACCGGGGAAGAGATATAAAACATATGTTCGAGTTCTAAAGCTTTATAAACGGGGTGCAGCGCACCCCGTTTTTTTACGCAATAATGACTGCCTGAATTGATCCCGCCTCGTCTACAAAAGATGATTTGGCCGCAATGACAGGGCGATTAACTGCCTCTGCCCACGGGTTCACATAGACACCAACATCTCCGTACTTTTCCTGGATCTCCTGCAAGTCCCTAATGATTTCGGAAATCTTTGCTACTCTGCGTTCACCTTTTGTCTGACTCAGCGGTATAGTCGTAATTTCGCCTGTTCCATTACACATACTGCATTTTCTAATGCCACGAACTCCAGGAGCGATAGCAACATATCCCGTTCCGTTACACTCTTCGCATTTCAAAATCAACACCCCATTTATAGACTTATTTTTCTGTAAAATGTCTATCATCGCGTCCAGTTCGGTATCTGAAATGGCTGGCGCCCTATCCCATACGGGTGTTGCTCTAACTATCTTCAGGTATTCAATAATTCCCATAAAATAACCTTTCATTTATCTTTTCAGAACAGCATAACAATAGCAGTGACGGCTATTTGCGACATATGAATGAGCTGGTCATGCCATAGATTTATCTTTTTGCGGTTTGCTTTCAAATCGTCTACTAAAGCATGGACGAAAACATTGAGCAAGAAGTATACCAGGAAAAACCAGGAGATGTTGAACGACATAGTAACAGCGATAGGGAGCATAATCATAAATGCCCAACTGAAACTGTGCATTAGGAGCGCCCAGATGTAGTCGTATTTGTATAGAGGCTGCGGAGCATTGTCCTTCCACCATTTCTTTTGCTTTGCAGAGGCCAGCCACCCTTGTAGGTAGTAGTCATCAACGATATGGAAGAAAATCATCCATAGAATGATAAAGGCTTTACTCATATCCCAAACCTCCTACAAGCACCATCGATATCAATGTGATCTCCAGGCTTTAGAGAAGGGAAGAGGGCGTTGTTGATGTCGGCAATCCAACCATTTTCACTATTGCCAATGCCTACAATATCGCTGTTCTTGATGTGTTCTACATATTCCGCAGTTGGGAATAGGTTCTTGATTGCTTTAATAGCTTCAATTTCCTTATCAGAAAGCGGAGCCGTTTTTACAATACGCTCTGGGTAGTTAATAATCTGGCTTAAAGCCTCTGCTGGGAGTCTACCTTCGTCGCTTACAATATCGCCATTTTCATCTATGCGGCAGGTTCGTGTTATTCTTGTGGCATGAGATGTATATGTGATGCAAAATTTCTCTCCCTGTTCAACTCCAAGAACATCACAAATTCTTGGCGACTTAATATTGCACTTGTCATCGTATAGATGAAATTCTCCGGTCACAGTGCATTTTACCTTTGGCGGATTGCTGGTATAGCACATACCGTCTGTTTTATTACATTGACCACAAAGCTTTGACATTGCCTGTTGTTCACTCCAATCTTTGAACTCTTTACAGGTATCGTTGCAAACTTCAACTCCATTTTCGTTTACAGTTCCCCAACCATGATCGCACCCATCGCATGGGTGTTTGCTTCTTAAAAGGTATTCAGGTTTGCTGGCCGGACACTCTCTGCATGAGCGCATTTCGTATGCTCCGTAGCCACCGGATTTATAACAAGGCATTTGCATTACCTCACATATCTGCGATATCTCTACTGTGGCTTTCTTGCCATCCTGGATATCTCCAATAGCAATATAGGCACTGGTGAGCGCATGGATGTTTTTGATTGAGCAGTTCCATTTTTCCAGAGTAACACATACAGTTTTTTCTTTGGAATCCGTATTGATCTGCATTATCATCATGTAAGCCAAGTAGCTCTAAGTCATAAGAAGAAATGCAGCCACATTGAATAGCCTCTGTTAATCCAGGTTCAGCGCACGACTCGATCCGAATACTATCTAACGGTCTTGAATTAGAAAAGTAAGATTTTACATCTCGAAGCATCTGGTCAACTTGGGAGATCTGCTGTTTATCTGGAGCAAAGCCGTTTTCCCCGAAGGGTAGAGGTAGGCCAGCATTCTTAAATCTTCTTCTGACATGAGGGTACATATCAATCAAACTGATTCGGAATCTGTTAAATCCGTGGTCAATAAATGTCAGGAAGACATTTTTCGCTGTTTCAATGCCTTTCTTTGTGGGAATGATTGGATCGATTCTTACAACAATTTTGCTCTTTGGGAAGCCGCCACCGACCAGTGTAGTTATCGCATCAAATTCATCATATGGCGCTGGGACAAACGGTTCTAAAACAGAATGACCAAAGCCAGTAAATGTTGTGTGGATGATCACCTTGTCTTTATATTTTAGTGCAGCGTCGTAAAAATCTGGCGATACACATTTTGTTATTAGGATTGCGCCGTCGATTTGGTTCATTTTACTTGTCCAGGAAAGGTCAAGCCCTGCATCACCGGCCTCGGTTATCCCAATTTTGTATTTTGCCACTTTGCTATCACCGTCCTAACTGCTCAAAATAGAATTTAACCGGGTGTGGAGTAGGAGTGACCAGGCCAAAGCGAACAGCGTTCTTATATGTAACGCTGTCACGCATAAGAACAGTCGGCATATTTTCTACCATTTTGCGGAACCCTTCTAAGGTGGATCTGCTTTTGTAGTGGTTGCAGCTCCTACAAGCGGGGAGCATATTGTCCAGCGTATCTTCTCCCTGCTCCGACCAGCTATTGATAGGGATAACATGGTCAACCTGCATATCCTTATATTCCAGTTCACACCCACAATAAGCGCAGTGCCCGTTTGTCTTCTCATAGACTGCCATGCGCTCATCTTTGGTTAGTTTTCGACGTTGGTTCATTCCTGTTCCTCCATGGTGCTGTTACCAATAAGCAGAGTGTCCCTCAGTTCTTTCGCATAGCGGTCAAACTCCGCCATAAATTCCTCTTCTGAGATCTCTCTAAAACTCATGCCAGAAGCGTTCTTTGCTTCGCCCAGAATGCTGGAAAACACCGTGTCGCAATAGAAGGGGACAATATCATCGTTATCGCAGTCATGCCCAAGGTAGAGAGCTGGATACTGGTAAGGATTGAAGTGGCAATGGCCGGATAGATCGTATTGCTCACGGGGGATATCAACGATCCGCAGATAGTTGCCGTTTAGGATAAAGCAGCGACCTACATTTTTCTTTGCTTCTTCTTGGAATTTTCTGATTTCCATTTTCTCAATAGATTTTCGGAGAATCTGAAGCTCAGAGATTTTCTTATCAATTTCTTGGAGTGTCATGGTTCACCTTCTTCTTGTGCTGCGTCTGTTCTCTTTTTGTGCTCAATAAACTTGACCATTTCCCAACCGTCTTGAAATTTTACCTTGCGATATCCATATCTTGAAAGCGCCCGCTCATATAATCTAAATCTTCGTGAATCTTCGCCCTGGACTACAATTTTTGTATCTTCAATTTCACGGAGAAAGATGTACTTTTCAAATTCTAAGAGCATATCTCTTGCCCAGAACAAAGCCTCAACACCGCAGCGTCCAGTTGCCCTTAGCGTCAGGTTGTCATCTTTGGTTTGGTTAACCCACCCGTTGAGATTTTTCTTTTTATCGGCTACGGCAAATGCAACATGGTATTCTGTTGATCTGCTGCCATTCCAGCGATAAAACGCAATTTGGCAGAATTGGCCGTTAGATAATTTGTGGCGCTTATAGTACCCTTCCGACTCCTTATCCCAGGTAAAGGATATTTCTGAGTTATTGTCTTTTTGGTTCATAGCGCTAAATCAGCAAGCTCCGAAAGCTTGATGGACTGGTCTGGCTTTAGAGAGGGGAATGCGTCTTTCTTCAGATAGATGATTTTGCCATCTACTTTAAGGGTGGTCATGTCGCCAACGCGCTTTAGCTCACCGTTACCGAGAACATCGAGTAGGTTTTCTGCCTGTACGATTTCATATTCTGCAAAGTGAGGCTTGCGGATGATGCGGTCTGGATCGTTGATAGCCTTAACCAGATAATTCACATTTAGGTCAGTTTCCTTGTGCTCTCCGTGCGATAACGAAATGTGGATTTTCCCATCGTCATTCACCAGCAAAACGATCCCGGTGCTTTTAAGTTCAAATCGTTCCCCAACATCAACCCCCAGCACTTCACAAATGCGAGGGCGTATCATTTCGGCGGTGCCATCAATATGATTATCCATGCCGGACTCCTTTTCTATTGTTTTTGTGGGTTCTACGAAAGCCCACTCATAAACTTCTTGCGGATTATTTAGTGTCATATAACACAATTTGCCACTATAATATTCCCCAGGCTTATGGCAACAGTTCCCGCTTGTGTCCCCACAAATGGAACAAGTTTTTGTATTAACGGAACACGCAACACTGATTTTATGCTTTTCGCCACGCTCAATCTGTTCAATTAGCTTCTCTGTTTCGTTTGTTCTTGGAATAGTGACAGTTGCTTTTATCCACCGATGACGCTCATAGAATGTTGCCCACTTATTTTCATATGTAATAACATCGGTTGAAACGATTTTTGCAATTCTGGTTTCCCCAATACAGCCATACTTCCCAACGAACATTTCTGCCATTTGTTCAAGACATTTAGAAGAGAACCGCTCATTATCATCATCAATTTCGTTGTCACAAAGATTGATGGTGAATATGTAGTCATCATCTGCAACCTTACACCCAATTAGCGAGGCAGCTTCGATTGGATTTCCAAGATAAAACTCTCTGCACCCAGGAATCGGTTTTTTACAATATAGAGGACACCATTCGCCACACTCTTCTTGCTCCTGGCACACATATCCAACGGCTTCATTGATGGTATCAAATACCTTTCCTTCTTTGTTAATGAACTTCATGGCCGTCCTCCTGAGCCAGTTTTGCACCGCAATATCTACAGTATCGTGCAAGCGGGTCTATGTTATCAAGCCGGTGACAGTTTGGGCATACGCCCTTGCCTTTATCACACAAAATACGATGAGAACTATCGTCAAAATACTTCTCCCACTGCTCTGTAGTAGAATTTGTATAATTGATGTCGATATCGTCATCCCAGTCTACATGAGCACCAACTTTTTCGTTGGAAAAGTGTGTAACACAACTGGTGGAAATACCATCAAGAGCATCATCTTTAATAATCCTCTTGATCTCGTTCAAGGAAAGGTTTTCTTCCAAATCGCATACATACAATGTCATTTTATAAAGCTGAGCCATCTTAGTTAATCATACTCCTATTCATCTGCCATTGGATCAATGTTTAACACTGAATCAATTTGTACATGTTCAGTTGTTACATTGATCTCTCCGCTTCTATGAGCTTCTATACTTCCGAGATAATCTTTTACAAACCCGATGATACAGTTAGGGCAAATATCATAATCCTTGATACTTTCAATACTTTCGATTCCCCAGTCATGATGCCCGGTAGTGACTGAAAAATATTTATTCTCGTTATTTAACAAGTCTGAATACTTTACGGGTGGCCTAATAATTTGCCCACAAACATCGCATTTGATACCGGCAAGTTTATAGCACTTGGAACGTATAACTTCAATGGTCTCTCCTTTAATTTTCGCCATCCATCATTTCTCTCCTATTCCATGCGTCCGCTGCTTCTTTCTGAGTATCGTAGAATCTTCCCTGTATTGCACAATTGCATACTGTAATAACACGGTAATATATTTTCGGCCAGTAACTCCCTGTATCAAACATTATTGATTTTCCACCACAAAACGGGCATGGTTTTAATTCATACATTCAGTTTCCTCTCAATGTTATATTTATTATCCAGTTGTATGGCAAATGGGCATTTATGTTCACAAAATCTTATCTGACCATCTTGTTTACATATTCCGCATCCTTCACCAAATTTATTCATAATCCACTGACTATCATCCCAGTATTTACAATTTCCGCAAATTCCCATTTTATCTCCGTTTTACATTTCTGCTGGAGAATCATAGTTAGAAAGGTCTGCAAGCTTAAGCCTAATTCCAGTTATTGTGATAGTCGGATTATCTTGGTTATACCAATTAAGAACCGATATATCTAAGTCTGTCTCTGGATATACAACCAACAATTTTCCTTCCTCTAAAGCAATTCTTGAAGCCCAGGTAAACACACCCTCTATTGCCCCTTTACATAGTGGGGAAAAATTGATGGCGTTAGAAAAAGCTTGTTGTATATCAATAGATTCTTTGCCTTTTAGTACGTTGATTAAAAGGCTTGCAACTTCTTTATATTTCTTTACACTCATATAGCGACCAATTGTTTCAGCATCAGTCATTATTTATGTACCTCCAATTGATTTCTATAGGCATATCTTGTACAACACGCAATTCGTTTGTTGCTCCAATCTGGATGCTTGTGCCTTATACAAAAGAAGATGATGCTCCGCTTGTTACTGAGTTTCTTCATTGAGCTTGCTTTCAAAATATTCGATGGCAAGGCTATACGCCTTTTTCTGCTTGTCAAAATCTTCTTGGGTCACATCCTTGAGCTGGGATAGCTGCTCTTTGAAAAGGATATTTTGCCTATGGAGCTGAATTGTATTTTGAGTAATCCTGACCACCTGAGTAATTACCAGGATCGTCACCATGATTGTTAGGTAAATGCTCATATGTCCTCCAGTAATTTCTTTTTAGTTCCGATATTTCTTGATCTGTAAGCGTCTTGTTTGATGCGAACACAAAATAATCATTGCAGCGATTTTGGCAAGCCACACACTCACAGCGGTGCGGGTTGCTTGTTTCATTTACACGAAATGGGCAATTGCTGTAGCAATCCATGTCAATCATCCTCTCGCTGTTCCCAATCGATCCTTTGTCCGCATTGTCCGCAGAAGTTCATCTCATTCCCATCTTCATCATGAAGAAACTCACCGCTTCCGCAGCATGGGCAGGCAATGATGGAAGTATCGCCGTCTGGATATGGACTCATTGGCTCATCTCGGTTTGAGAGTGTTTTCATAGACGAGATATCAAACAATACCTGGTCTAACAGCCAGGAGGCCGTTTTGCTGCCCCTGATAATGTCCGTATCGATCAGCTTTACGATTCCGAACAGCTCATTGCCGTCAATCGGTCTTACTTCCATTTAGCACCTCCGTTATTGCCACATCGTTTTCCGGTACAAATGGCTGGTAGGCGATCCGCTCTGGCTTACCCTCCCAAAACCAGCCGCATGACGGACAATCTTTGCGGGGGATTGGGGGATAAGTGCAAATAACACTGTTCATCAACGGCGCTCCGCACTTTGGGCATGTCTCAACCACGATCATGATTCCTTACCCCCTCTTGTAAACACCAGCCTGAGAAACAGGCTTCATGTTGCATTTATACATGTCCTCGAAGAAAACATCGGATGGATTTTGAATCAGGTAGGCAAGGCGCTCTCCAAAGAAAACGCTGTAGAACCCCTCATAAGTGTCCTCGACAACGGTGGTGTAGGCCGCTGTCATCGCCTGTCCTCCAACCCCGCCAAACCCAAGAGCTGTGCTTCCCCATACTTGAGGGAAAACCCGCAGCGAAAGGTCTGTATATTTGTAATCAACCCCGCGCATAGGATAGAGAATGTCGTCCCGAATTTCTATCCATGCGTCTCCCCAAGTCAATTCTTCTTGGACAGCTACAAAATCAGCTCGTCTACCATGTGTGTTTTCGCCCAACCCTCTAATACAGAGAACCTGGACTCCATCACCGAGGTACAACCGTTCGTTATTTCTTGAGTACAATAAACTCTCTGGCGAAACGAAGCGAAAACGCTTAATATATTGCTCCAACGCATCGTCTGTTTTATAAAAGACTAAGATTTTGAATCCTATATGAATCACCTCCAAGTTGATTAACTAAGTCCTTAGAAATCATCTTCTTCGTTCTTTTTGACATACATACAGAGACTGTTTCCGTCGTCCTGGATCACGAGAGCGCAAAGCCGTCCGCCGTACACACAAGCTGCGTCAATGCAGATATCGCCAGTATCAACGGTATACGCCCTACCAGTCTTACTTGGAGTATGGCCGAATACAACTTGCTTTTCTCGTTCCTCTGTATCAGTTGCGATCCAATCTCTTCCCCAAAGTAGATCGTCTGGGGAGTTATCTTTCAATAGGGGATAGGTAAGGCCGGCGTGACAGAAGATGATTTCTGGTGTGTCGTACACCAAAGGCAAGGTTTCAAACCAGGAGATCGCATTGCCGATGTCTTCACCATTCTGCTCAAAACTGAACTCTGTAAATCTTCCGCCATTTCTGTACCACAATGGGTATTCTCCATGGCGGTAAGCATCAATCGCCATCTGCTCATGGTTTCCTCGCAGACAGACCACTTTATCCTTGCCAAGCTGCTGCTGTAATTTCATCAACATATTTACTACTTCGCAACTGAATCTGCCGCGATCAATATAGTCGCCAACAAACACAAGAGTATCAGTTTGACTTGAGTAGGACACCATGCGGAGCAGGTCTTTCAGTGTATGTAAGCACCCATGAATATCTCCAATCGCCACCAGCCGATCCATTATCTCACCTCTTTGAAAATTTTACTTGGATGTTTTTGGGGAATGACTTTTACATCAATACCGAGATTCTTCAAAAGCTCAATATAATATTCTGAATGAAAGTTCCCCTCTAAAACGGAGACTTCTTTTACGGTTTTTGAAATCAAGGTTGTTGTATCGTCAATTTTGTCTCTCTTTACAAATAGGCTTGGCACAATATCAAATGGATGCCCCAAAATAGAGCAGAACCCATTGTTTGTGATGATCGTGCAGCCGTCGATATTCGGGATCAGGATCATGCATCCATCACCAGCCGATCTGTATAGAAGAACTCTGTATGACTCCCTACATCAAAACAGGTCATTGGCGTTTCACCAACCTTTGTATTCCAGTTTCGCACATAATAGATGTGGAAATTGCGCTCGTCGCAGAACTTTTTGATATGTCCCATAGCTTCTTTGCGAGCTTCTTTTACGGAAGGGTTATCGCTGATTTTTGCAACCTCACGCATCTTGCCATTGCTACCCTGAAAAAATAATGTCATGCCGCAGCCTCACTCTCTTCTGTCTCTGGGAGCTTGTAGATTGTTACATCCATATCGTCAAAGTATGTGCAAATCATATTGTAGACGATTTTCCAGTTGCCTTTTGCAAGACCACATCCGAATTTATATGGAAACGCCAAAGATTTATCGTGGTACTGGGTTCTGATTTGGTTGAAAGCATTTGTAAGCGCCGTATAGTTGGTAAAGGTTTTACCAGCGGTTCGCCCATAATCAAGCTGCCCAAACACATTCGCAATTATCTTGTTAGGCACAACTGGAATGAACTGCACCTTGCCAAGCAAGTCAAATGGAGTGGATTTGCGGCAGAATTCATGGTACTCTGTTTTCACCTCAGGCCACCGCGTATAGATCGCCTTTGCCAAACCGGAACCCATTGCACTTCTGCAATTTACCTGCTGAACAATAATGTCTTCTGCTGCGTTCAACAAATCACCAACAACAATTTTTACCATTTCACACCACCTTATCTATCGAAAAATAACTACCATGCTCGGAAACGGGGCTGAGTTCTTTCCGTCTCCAAACTTTAATCTCCCACGGAGAAAGCGGATCTCAACATTGGGCTTTTTGTAAATGTAATCATGAAAATATGCCGTGTCTGTACGCGCTGGAATTAACATGACAACTGTTGTATCTGGCCTTTTGGCCTCTTCTGAGCATTTCTTCACCCAATCCTTGATCGCTCTCCCATATGGAGGATTACAAAACACGGTCTGCCCCCCCCCAGCATTGTTCAAGTCCGTTGTCCCGCTCTGTATAATAGCGATCACATTTGTGGTTGGACTCGTCTGCACAGGGGTCGAGGGTGAAGTGGAACTCTGAATTCAGCTTGTCATAGAAGTCCTGCGGCGTTGCCCAGTCCATTTTCTTGGAAGAAAACATGACCTCTGTATTCATAAACCACCTCTGGATTGATTAACTATTTGCTTTAATAAGCTCCTGTAGCGTTCTTGGCGTATATCCCATATACGGCATCATACAGCCGACATTGATGATATTCCCACAATTATGGCTATTCATCGTTCTGCTGCTCTTTAGCTCTTCCCTCCACTTATTGAGAAAGTCATTTTCCCGTGTGGTATGGACATGACCGCAGAGCATATAACAGTCTGGATTATAAGAGGATTTATAGAGAAGGATAGGGTAGTGGCACATAATCACATGCTTGCCATTGTCCGTGATTTCCTTATACTCCTTTTCTTCAGCCCAGAAGACATACTCTTCAAATCGTGATTCCCACGAATTAGAACCTTATCCCCATTTAACTGGGGGACAATCCGTTTCCACTCAGGCTCCGTACCCCAGCAGAAATCGCCAAGAATAAAGGTTGTGTCTTTTTCGGTGACAACGCCATTCCAATTGTCGATCAGCACTTCCTCCATCTGCTTTGTATCGGCAAATGGTCTGCCGTCAAATCGGATGACATTGGCATGTCCGAAATGTAAATCGCTGATGTATCGGTTCATTCTCGTCTCCTTGTACGATATCGTTTGATGCGGATATCAAGCCCTTTTTCTTTGGCGATGTCTATCATATGTTTGGTTCCTCTTGAGCTGCCGTCCCAAAACGCAACCAAAGCGTCTGCGTACTCCGCCATTTTTACATTTCGCTTAAAGCCGGCTGATTTGCCATCTAAATCCCAATCGGCTGGAAAATAGATGACTTGATACCCATGTTCTTTTGCATATCGCTCGCCAAGCCGGTCTGCGCCGCGAGCCATACCGCACACTACCTGGATATCGTCGTTGATGTTTTTGAAGAGATAATCTAAGCTGTTGGAGAGACCCTCATAGTTATTAAAGTCTCTCCCGCCAGCAACAATTACTTTGAACATACCATCCTGCTCCAGTCACAAAGGGCTTACATATAGTTTTGGAAGTTGCTTTCTGCCATGGGGCATCCTCTGCATAGTTCTTCAGGATACGAGCCACCCTCGGTCTGTATCCCATACCCACGGTTGCAGCTCACATCCTGCATATCCCCATACCAGCGCTCAGTAATTGTCCCTCCACACGCACCATCGTAGCAGTTTTCCGGCATTTTAATCATTCCCTTCTGTTCATTTCTCTTGTAAGCAAATCACTGGATTGCCACAATTTTTCTGGCTGAAACCTCCATGTTTTTTGACAATCATACTCAAGTCTACTTTCACACGATTCACACAAACAATAGTGACGAGACCATGGCTTGTTTGTCAGAAGTCTCCCGCAGCATTCGCAGATATCACCAGAATCAAGTGAATAATTGAACCGCTGCGCCTGTCGCTCGCTCGCATTCCCACACAAAACAAGGCGAGATTTATAATCCGTTAGGTCATAGTCGGACTGAACTATTTTCATATGTCCGTAGTCCCAGAGGTAATACTTTCCCAAATCTTTTACGATACTGGCAAGCAAAGATGGAGTTTGGGCAGTGCTGAAAATACGAGATTCAGTAAGGTCTACATTTCTTTTCATTTGCGCTTACCCGTAAAAATACTTCTCACCTTTTTGAAAAAGCTTTGCTTTTCATTGTTTACGACCATAAAATGACCAGAAGAATTCTCGACAATGCTATTGAACTGCGCTTTCAGTTCCGCAATATCTTCAGGTGTTTTGATCGTATGCGTAATCTTGCGGCCATCATGACGCTTGAAATCTCCAACCAGTTTGTCAAGGGTAAGGTCGCAATATTCATCTTCCCAATCGCCAAGGAAGTAGAATCGATCTACTACAGTTCTGCTTGCCTCATTTTGAAATGTGCCAAATAGGATTGGATCTGTAGACCGTCTTTCTTTTTCAACCTGACGCTCTACTCGCCCAGTATAATCCGTAAAGAGGACGTACAGCTTATCAAATTTGTCCTTTACCGCCTCGACCACCGATACGATCTCGTCTGGGATTTCTCGTTCGTAGTTTTCAAGCTCAATAATTTTAACGACATCTTTTGCCACATGGTCGATGTATTCCTCGATATCGTCTCGATAAATAAAGGTGTCTACACCGGCAGCAATCAGCGCCCGCTCTTTTTCGATGCACTCCAAATGGAAAATAAGCTTTCGCATTCCTTTGGTTTGCCCAGTGATTCGATACTTATTGAGAAGTTCAAGACAGTTATCGTAGATCGCAGTTAGGTCATCGTCAGTTACACTGTGTTTCTTATCTTTGATGAACTGAAAATATTCATCAGGAGAATAGGCTCTGTTTGTGTCCATGTAGACACCTCCAAATCTTATTTAGTTTTTAGCACCAAACTCAACGACATTCGGTACGCTGGTAGAACCGAAGCCTCCGTTTCGGATACCATCGGCTGCGTCATTGTAAGAAATGCCATAGGGGAGAAGAATACCCTGAATAAAGCTATCTCCTTTTGTGATGAGAACATTTTTATTCTGCCGGCTGTCGTTGATCACTTTTGCGAAAATGTGTCCCTCGTTATCGGAGTGGAAATAATCGGAGTCGATTACGCCAACAGTGTTGTTCAACTGGAGCCGATATTTGAAACCAAGGCCGCTTTTCGGCATACAGGCCAACCACCAGCCAGGATCGATTTCAACGCGGATGCCAGTAGGGACTTTCATCTCCACGCCAGGGACAAGACTCATATCAATCGGTGCGTAGAAGTCATACCCGGCAGATCCGACCGTCGCCCTTGTGGGGAGTTTGATTTCATCATAAATCCCCTTAACATGTTCTTTGGACGGCTTATCGCAGTTCTCAAAAAATGTGTCACAAAAATCGTTGTAGAATTGATCGAAAGACACCTTGCTGAATTTTGCTACTCGATTCATTTGTTGTCATCTGCCTCCTTGATTTTGGTGTATAGCCCGCAATGGCACTTGCCCTCTTCGATCTCCAGAAACTCTTTGCACATGCACTTTGTATCTGGTGTTTTGACAATCACACAGGGGCAATACCCATCGTTTTCTCTCAGCTTTTCTCTCATTTCTTTGACAAACTCTTTGTCTGGATTTATCTTAATGATCATGCGTAACTCCTTTATGAAATCTGTTCTGCGTACTGATTATCTGATGAAAGAGTGATACCAAGCACATCATCGTATCTATGCGGTTTATTTGGAATAAACCGGCCAAACTTAACAATGATATTTTCATATTTCTCCAGACGTTCAAGCGAGGATCGTACCTCGTTTGGATAATATCCCGTGTAAATAACGATGGGAGAAGTATCGCCATTTGAACGAAACAGCTTGATCAAATCCTCAACTTCATCAATCTGCAAGAAAGGTTCCATGCCGCCAATGACAACCGCTTTGGTGATTGGATTGTTTGCAAAATGCTGATAAATGACTGAGTTAGGAATGTCTTTTGATGGTGCCTGGGCAAGAGGTGCGTTTTGGCACACCTCAATACCCAGGTTCGACTCGGTACAGCACTTAAAGTCACAAAAAGAGGTGTTAATAAACATGGCGGGGAGTTTGAAGTTGGTGAAATCCTCTTCAATAATCCCTTTTACCCGCATCACATGACCTCACTTTTTGTAAGGACATCGTACCACTTGCGCTGGTTGAACTCCTGCTTACGGATCTTCTGATAGCTGCTCACAGGGGTATAGAATCCCACGACGCGAGCGTAGGTATCTGCAATCGGTTTTCCGCAAATGGGACAGGTCTTAGTCCCCATAAAAGCGTGTTTGTCAGCACACACGGAAATCTTTGTGGTGAACGCAAAGTAAATTACGCCCTGGCTTGCCACATAGTTGAGCATATCCCATGCAGCTTCCTCATTCGGGAACCGGCTCTCAATATCAATATGAGCAATGCAGCCACCACCGCATTTCTTGTCGAACAGACTTCCAAGCCGGCACTTCTCTTGGATTGTGCATTTCTCCATCAGTGGAATCCACTGGTTGCTGTAGATAAAATATTTGTTCTGCTCAAAGAGAAGATTGTCTGCTGCACAAATGACACCGGCACAGTTTTCAGCCGGAATCATCTCCAGATTGAATGTGAAATCACACTCAAAGTTGTCCTTTACCTCGTTGATCGTATCAAGAATCTCAGCGGCGAACTCAACGGCCTCATCGGAATACGATTTGTTTCCCATTTCGTCCTCGTCAATCAGACTAAACAAATCCATAACCTCATACATTCCGATACCGCCGATAGTACAGAACTGCTTATCCAGCTCCACAGCTCCGTCCTGGTAATTTGGCAAAAGTCCCTTTTCAATGTTGCGCTTGATCACATGGCGCATGGAGTACAGAGCCTTGCAGTCAAGCAGCACACGATCTCTAAGGATATCCAGGTACTTCTTCTTGTTGAGCTTACTTTCATAGGCGATACGAACCAGGTTAATGGTGCTCACGCGGCAGGAGCCTACACTCAGAGCAGTGCCGCCGATGGAATTGATAAAGGCATCCAGCTTCTTGGTATCGCTGAGCAGCCGACAACAGTTACTCAAAATACCGATGTTATCGCTGACGAAGAAATTGGAGTCAGACCACTTGATATTATGGTTACTGCACCAGCGGGCGAACTCTTCGTCCTGGAACTTCCCATCTTTGTAGTAGAGAGAATAGGTGAGAACGGGGTAGGTGAACATATTCTCTTCCCGAATTTCACTCACGACCTCCATGAACACCTTTTGGAACTCAATAAAGTCCTCAATGTGGTCAATGGCGAGCTGTCCGTCCGGGAACTCCACTCCGCCGAACAGCGATTCCAGATACGGACGGTCAAAGATGGAGACGTTGGTAAAGGCGGACTGATCAATCCGTAAGAACGGCTGGTTCAAACGGTAGATGAATTTCTGGAACTGCTGGCGAGCATAATAGCTTGGGTTTTTCATGTAGTACCCGCCATCCACATCCTTCTTCCAGAAATACCACGCCCAGATCAACACATTCGGGAGGCCAACTGCGCCGGACTGACGGTTGGACAGGAAAGATACAAACTCGATCACATCGTCAAAATAGGTGGTGAGGTGCTTCGGTGCCTGGTGATTATAGTGGTCGAGGAAGAACAATCCCTCCGTTGCCAATCTGGTCAGGTCGTTTGCCCAGCAATAGGGGAAATAACTCGCGGTTGTGGAATCGTTCAAATAAAACCCCTTGCTGAATTCCTGCTCCAGCCACTGCTTAGCGGTGCGCAAGCCCCACTGCTTCTTGATAGTGAGGAAAATCTTGTTCAGGCCGAACAGCTTATCTTCGCTCTTTGCCTTTTCGGTCATAAAGCTACGGATGTCCTTGTGGTTTGCATTCGCATTCGGATCAATGGACGCATCGGCCAGGGTGTCCTTATCAACAAAATTGTCAATGAACTCGCTGAAGTCGAGCTGACTGGGGTGGACTCCATTGATATATTCAAAATCCTCACCGTACTTTTTCTTTAGGTCTTCTAAGCAGCGCTCAAAATCCTTAGAAAGCTTTAGCGTAATATCCATATGTCATCACTCCCCCTGTTCGTTTACCCACTGAACTGCCTTTGAAAAATCCATCATATCCCCGTCTACACTCAGAACTGGAACAGACATAATTCCAAGAGCAAGCATTTCATCTACATCAGTACACTTTGTAAATGAGATATTTTTCTCATTTAATTTTCTTTCCAAAATTCCACACTTGGGACAACCTGTTGAATAAAGTACAATCATACGCTTTCTACATCTACTCCTTTCAAAACTCTGTCGATTTCATCGTCTGCGGAAAGAAGCTCCGCAAAATCAGAAACGACTTCGTAAATTTCATCCCAGGTTTCTACGCGAACCATGCCAGCCGCTAAATCGTTGTAGCTGCGGTTGTGCGGACGGTCAAACAGAATAGGCAGATCGCATGAGGTTGTTTCAAGGTTGTGCGTCCCATCGTCGATCATGATATCCCCGTTGACAAGGCTTTTATCGCTTGCAACAATCACATCTTCCCATTTTAGATACGGGTACATTTCCAGTAGTCGTTTGATCTTTGCTGGTACGGTCGCGTAATGCGATGCAGTTACAATACGAATGGTATGCCCGTCGTCAATCAGCCTTTTCAATACCTCCTGAGCGTTCTGCATGGGGGAGATTTTCTCCCAAAACTCGGTTGTATTCAGCGGAGAGAAGAGGTCATCCTTAGTGAGTTGCGGGAAGAATTTTGCAATTCTCCAATCGGTAATATCTTCTTCCCGCAGGGACGAGCCGCACTTTTTGTTTAGCTCGTTTACCCAGCACTCCACAAGGTTTTCCAAAACATCGTCCATATCAACCAATATGGTCAGTTTCTTCATGCGCACACTCCGTATCTATTTGCGATCAGGCCGCAAACCTTATTGTAAAGATCATCTAATGTGCCGTCGTTCACGATTAGAAAATCTGGGATAACATTGTCAAGAGCAGTCTCAGATGGGTGGCTCTGCTGCTCCGCAGTCAACGGGCTTTCAAAATTCTCCCGTCTGATTCTGATGTGGATCACATCAAGCCCAGCCTGCTTTAGAGAGTCAATTTCGTTTGGAAATCTGCTGTCTGGAATCAGTACAAAATCCCACTCAGAATGGAACATGGTAAGCATATCCTTGATGAAGTCAACCCAGTAATTTGGGCGCTGGGTGCGAATGATATCTGTGCCTACTTTTTGGAGCAGACTTCTTCCGTAATCGTCCTTTTCTCCGTTCCAGTTGAAGAAGGTCTTGCACACATATTTTAGAAGGTCTCCATAATGGGCAATCAAAACAGAGTACCCCATGTCCTCCAGCACAGTCTTCATCATGCCGGCAGTTGTGTCCTTACCATGCTGTGCCTTACCGGAAATACAAACTACTTTCATTTAGGCAACCTCGCATTCAATGTCGTCAAAAAGCACGGGGATCTTATTTTTGAACTCCTGGAGCAGCATCATAGCGATCTCTCTCATCTGGGGGTGAGCCGCAACAGGCGTTCTAAGTTTGAAGAAATGCCGCCATTCACGCATATTCATGGTGATACAGATCTCAGTTTTGGTTGAGTTATTCAGAACCGATCTTGCAATCTGGGGAGACGCACCAAGCTCAATCATACGGTTGTAATGGCGTTCCGCATCGGCGCAGCCCATAAGCCACTCATTGTAAATAGCGGCGGTGGTCTCAGCGTCGAGATTTTTCATCTTGGGATCAAGCTCCATGCCGCCCTTGAGATCGATATAGGTCACTTCATTTCCAAACTTGTCCTTGGAATAGTTGCAGTACCTTGTGCTCTCCTGGGCATAGCTTGCAATGCGGTGGCGGACTTCCTCGTGAGAAACGCCACGGTCATTGATCAGACGGACAGTGATGTTGTAATGCTCGATAACGGCCTCATGTCCTCTTTTGATAATCCCTCCAACAAAAGATTCACAGGATGTATCCGTAATCTTGTCTTCGCTCTTATAGCAGGTTCTTCCCACCGCCTCAATCGTCTTCAGAATCTGTTCTGAGTCAATCGGCGTGATAATCTCAAAACTTGGTTTAATGACTTTCATCGCATAACCTCCATAAAATAGATTAACTAATTGCTTAGGTAGCAGAAATAAGTTGTGGTTCCAAGCACTTCATCATAGTATTCGTAATACACTCCGTCGCCCTGGGGAAAGTTTGCCTGGAACACAACATTTTCTGGGAGAACGCTGCCTTGCTCCAAGAGCTGACGTGCGTTTTCGATGGTTCTTTCGTCTGGCGTGTTATTGATTGCGCCAGTCCATGTTGGAGAATACTGGCCTTTTGCGTAGATTACATCGTATAAAGTATCGGGGAAGAGCGGGTGCTGCATTCTGTTGAGCACAACGCTGCCCACATAGAGCTGTATTTCATCCGACACCCAGCTTGCTCCCATTTCTGCGGTAATCAGTCTTGCGAGCAAATCCAGGTCTTCCTCTGTATATGGAACGACGGGAGCGCTCACATCTACACTCTCTTCTTCAGGCTGGATCTCGGTTCCTTCTGTAACTGCCGGAGCACTCGCCAAATATGGAGGCGGAATAATTACGGTGGTAGATGTTGCTTCCTTTGCAGATACTTCATTGGCGACTGGATATACAAAAGATGAGAGAAGAACAATCACCAAAGCCATGCAGAGAACCGATGCGGCCTTAAAGATAAAATTATGTTTATGTGTCATTTCCGTTATATCCTTTCTTGCTTTATGCGATCAAATCATAATCGAGCAAATACCAATAACCACTCCTATTCTTTTCCAATTCCTTTGCATAGATTATGTCGAATCGTTTGACTGGTGTTTTTGCGTACACGGAAGACCTGATGGTGAGTCTGGACACCTTGCCGCTCCCAATCGATCTGGTTTGTGCCGCATAACCCCAAACCGTGTTGTCTTTTTTGCTGGACAATGGGAATACATCTGTTATCAACAGCTTTCGTCGATCCTCTTTCTTGTTTGTCGTCAGATCGATATATCCCATAAGCTCAATCTGATTCTGGATTTTGCATTTCAAGTCCAGGTCTGGCAGGTGAAGCGATTTGATTACGCTTTCGCATTCATTCAGCAGGCCGGCCATATCCGTGATGGTAAATGACTTAGCCTCTGTCCCGTTTTTGTTCTTGTCTGTCGCATATTTCGATACAACATCAAGCATCTGCCCGCTGATCTTATCCTTTTGCACCTTTTTCGCAGTGCCATTTTTGAAGAACACAAATATGGATGCGATTCTGGATAATTCCGTCACATTCCCGAAATCAACAAAGAAATCAATTTTGATCAGGATATCCCTCTGCCTGGTATCAATAGATGTCTCATTGTTCATTAGGGTGAGAAGCGACATAAAGGTTTTCGGATCGCTGCGTTTTGCAAGATCGTATAGCTCGTTCGCAACAGTGCTGTTCATGTACTTGATAGAGTTGATCCCTTTTGCAATTACATTGCGGTCTTTATCGTACACATATCGGTCTTTGGAAATGCCGTATCGAGGCGGGACAATTTGAATCCCGTATAGCTCAGCAAGTGCGCTGCCGTTTTTGATATCGTCCTCGTTATTGGCGTTGTTCAGATATGCGGTAATGAACTCTGCCGGATAGTAGTAGCGCAGGTACGCACACAAATATCCGATCATACAGTACCCAATGGAGTGGTTATACCCAAACTGGTAAGATGCGCTGTCCTCGATGATCTGTAAGAACTCCTTCGCCTCTTCCTCAGCGATGTTCCTTGGCTGGGATGATTTGGAGCAGTATCCCTCCAAAATATCAGGCAGAGCGGCTTCCAGTCTGTCCTTTTGCTTGCGGCCAATGGCGCGGCGCACATTATCAGCTTCGCTGCCGGAAAGCCCACAGATTTGCTGAAGGAACTTAATTGTGTCCTCCTGGTAAATCAGATAGCCAAGGTTATCTTTCAAAAGGTCATCAATGATAGGGGACGGGTTATGGTGCGGCTTTCTCTGAAGCAGTTCGTCCCGATAAGAAGCGCCAGACGGTCTGATGCAGGCTGTTACCAGAGACATATCGTAAATGCTGTGCGTCTTAAACTTTCTCAGACTGTCAAATGCAAATGCCGACTCAAACTGGAAAATACCGATAGGGGAGCGCAGCATGTCATTCCAAACAGCATCATCATTCCAGTTGATTTCATGAGACTTTGGGTAAGGTTTCCCGATGAGTGCATAGGTGTCTTTGATGATCTCGATATTTTTCAGACCGAGAATATCATATTTCACCAGGCCGGCTTCATGAACGCACTCCATATCAATCTGTAGGATCTCTTTTCCCTCAGACAGAAATGTTCCGTAGTGATCCCGCAGCGTAATGGGGCTTGCCACGATACCTGCTGGGTGCATCGACTGGGAAATTGCGACATCCAGTAACCCATCGTAATAGTAAAATACTTCTGGATATTGGCTCCTCGCCTTTTCCTCATCAAGCTCAAACAAATCCTTGATTTCAGTGTTTACTTTACCAACCCATGGGTTTTTCTGAAAGATTTTTTCGTTTTCTTCTTTCAACTTTGAATACTCCTTGGTGAACTGTTTGACCAGTTCAATCCTTGGAATATTCTCAAATTGCTTTGAGACAATTAGTGTTCCGTTTTCATCAAAGTGATAAAGTTCACATCCGTCAGGATGGTTGCCAAAACGAAGTGTAACGCTATTATCCTTTAGAAGCTCCAGTGCCTTACGAAATCCTCTTTCATCTCTCTGGTGCTCCTTGTTCCACTTTACACCCAACGCACGGCAAATCTCATCGATACAGCCTTTCGATTTGATTGTGCCGATTGCAAGGATAAATGCGGTTTTCTCCTGACCAAACCGGTTGATAATGTACTCATACACTTTGTCACGGTCAGATGGGGACACGTCAATATCGATATCTCCAATTTCTTTACGGTCTTCGTTGCAAAAACGGCTGAAAACCGTATGCCAGGTCTCTGGGTTTAAGTCCGTGGTATTTGTGACATAGGCTACACGGGAGCCTCCACAGGAACCGCGATTGAAACCAATTGGAATACCGTTTGACTTGCACCAGGTAACAAGCTCAGACATGAATAACATAAATCCAGACATATCGATCTTATCAAAAACGCGGCACTCTTCTTTGATAGCGTCCTTGAAATTCTGGATTTGCTCTGGGGTGATTGCACCCTCATCAATTTTTGACTGGAAGTTTTTGCGAATGGTATCTTCAAATACGGCCTTATCTTCTGCGGCATTCCCGTATAGCTTCGGGTACTTGAAGCTGATATCCAGTTCAAATGGCTCAACAGAGTCGGCCATACGGTTTGTGTTTTCTATCGCTTCAAGAAATACTTGCTCTGGTAATGCGCCCTGAATTCGGAACATCTCAACCAGTTCATCGTAAGTCTTGTAGGTTAAATCAAAACTGTCCTCGTCCGCAAACTCGATGTGCTTTGCAAGCTGCATAATACTTCTGCATTCCGCCTTATACGCATCGATGCTGTGGGTGTCTGTGCCGGCAATCAAAGGGATGCCATATTTCTTTGACATCTCCGCAAGATGACAGTTGTAAGAAATCTGCTCCCCAAAATTATGAGCCTGCACTTCCAAATAGTCGTAATGTTTCAGCAGTTTTTCATACATCGGGTGTCGGACGCTCATTTTATTGAGCGGGGAGGCGAGACAGGCGCTTATTTTGATTACATTGTCTGAGATGCCAAGGAACTCTTCAAATGTAATTCTTGGCTTGTAATAAAAATGGTCGTCTCGGTTTGACAAGCTCACCAGATTGTTGATCTCAAGAATGCCATCGTAATTCTTTGCAATCAAAATCGTGTGGTAATTATCTCTCACTTTTTTCTTACCGGACTCCATCATCTCAGCAAGCACTTTTTTTGCGTCCTGTTCATTTCTGCCGGACTGCGCTTCTCTCCACAGCTCGTTTGCGTCGGGGTACTCATAAAGCTGCTCAGTCAAATAGCACTCAACGCCATGGAGATACTTGATTCCAGCCTTGTCGCAGGCCATCTTTTTTGCAACCCACTGATAGATATTGCCATGCTCTGTAAACGCAATTGCGGTTTGGCCGAGCTGGACGGCACGATCAATGTAGTCCTGGAATTTTGTTGCGCTGTCCAGCAAAGACAGCTCAGAGTGAACATGATAAGCAGTATAGTTTTTACTCAGAAGACTCGCCTCCCTACTAATGTCCGTCTACCGTGCCAAACACCTCATCCTCTTCATCATTCAATTGGTCTGGAGGATAGGGGAGACCGCCAACATAAGGGTGTTTATCCCAGGAGTAGCGGCGATCCAGGTCTTCTTCCGATGTAAAGAAGCGTCTGGAGGGCTGATCGTAATAGACACCAACGCTGCGCCCCTCATAACCAAGCATTCTGTCTTTCAGAATGTCGATCAGAACATCTTCTTTGATTGGCTTTACACGCCAACCAGAACCATTTAGCTTTGGTTCGCCCTGCTTATCCTTATCAGAGACGCGGTATAGGCTAATGATGCGGTGCGCCAGGTCGATAATGGCGGAGATGCCCTGCACATCCATCTTGTTTAACCGGCGCATGGTATCAATTTTGTGTGGATGCACGACCAGCAGAACAATGACATTGAATTTGACTGCAAATGCAATCAGATTCATAATCAATTCAGATTGCTTATTATATTTGTTGTCGTCGCTGCACTCCAAATTGATAGCGGTTAGGTTGTCGAGAATCAACAGCTTTGTCCCGTACTTTCTGACGGAATCCTCCATAGTCTTCAGCAGATCCGTCATACGGTTGGATCGTCCGTCCTCGTAGATATACAAACGGCCACGATAAAACTCATCAATTTCCCGTTTTGCCTCTGGAGAAACCTTATAGTAGGTCGCGTCCTGCCAGTGTCGCTCTTCGATGTGTCGCTGGCCTGCAAGCACAGAGTTGAGCCAGTTTTTTGTCTGGAAGTTTGGCAGCTCACCAGAGAAGAGGAATACATTTTTATCCTGCTCCAGCGATTGGCAAATGATTTGATTGATAAACGAGCTTTTGCCAGCTCCGTTGATGCCGGTGATGATATTGAGCGTCCCCTGGAATAGCTTCATCAGATATCGGTCAAGGGGACGGATGCCGGTTGTGATACCGTCGATCTGGTCTAAGTCCACATCCTGGATGTCGGAGAAGTCAATCACACCAGGGACAGGACTATCCTTGGCGTTCAAGATGATCTCAAGAACCTTTTCCTTGCCAAGATAATAGAGAGCTTCGTTCAGATCGTTGACGCTGTACTTTTTGCCGTTCTCCGCCTCATAAATCGGTGGCACTTCGGCAACCTTGGTGCGCCAACTGCCGAGGCGGTATACGACCTCTTTCTGCATTTTTTGTCCGGCTTCATCGTTGTCCGCACACACGATAATGCTGTCAAACTGTTCAAGCCAGTCCCAGCACTCTTCGATCCAGTGGAAGTTTCCGCTGCCGAGCGGGACGGAAACAGCGTTGGTGAAGCCCGACTCAATTGCGGATAGACAATCTGGCTCCCCCTCGCAGATTAAAAGGGGTGCTGTCACATTGATGCGGTTCATATTGAAAAGCAAGTTGCTGGTATCTGCGTTTTTCTGGCACCAGCACTTGTTCTCCCCTTTATGTACCTTTCTGGATGGGCGGTATTTCACCATGGTCAAGACATCGTTGGAGTCGTAGTAGTTCCAGACGATGTTGCCCTCTTCGTCCTGGCGAACATCCGCATAGTCAAGAGTTTGTGGGCTGATACAGCGGCGCTTAAAATACTCATACACCCTGCTTTTATCGCCAAGCGGTACTTCTTTTGGATATCTATACTGGTGTTTTGTTTTTACTCCAAGCTCGCCAAAGCTGTACTTGATCCCAGCGAGATCGAACAGCTTTTGACAAGCCTGAAGGTAGGTCATCCCCTTGTAAATAAACACGTCAAGGATGTCATAGTTTCTGGCGCAAGCGCCGAAACAATGGAAAGAAAATGTTTTTCTGTTATATATAAAAGAGGCGTGGTCTTCCTGATGGAAGGGGCAGCAGCACCTCAAATTCTGTTCGTCAAAATCCTGAATCCCTAACTCCTGAACGATAATTTTAGCGTTATCGTCTCCAAGCTTTTCTTTTGCTTCGAGGATTGTATCTCGATCAATTTGCAACTCCCGTCACCCCTCTCTTCAGGACATCTGTTTGTATTCACAGTCTGCGCATACATCGCATAGATAATGGCACCGCCAATAATCTGGATTTGCTGACCAGTCATCATTCACTGTGATTTTTTCAATTTCTTCTTTTGACCACAATTCAATTTCACGCATTCTGTCCATACGAAATGGCTCTTGAATCATTGTTTGAGAACGAAAGCAATTAAATTCAAGTGCGTCTGGATATCTGCCGTACTGATCTTTGATGGATGCGGAGTAGACATATAACTGCCGTAAATAACTGTCCAGTTCCAGATCTGATTTCGTAGGAGAAGAGCGGTGTGAGCGGGGCTTTAGCAGCCTTGACTTATGATCGGTGATAATCAGTTTCCCATTGTCCTCACTGACCAAATCTATAAACCCAGTCCATGGTTTCCCGGCAAAGGAGAAGTTCACATTTTGCTCTACGCCAAGAACCGTTCTTTGGGGGAACGACAGATTATCAAGATAACGAAAACCCTGCTCAAAATAGTTGTGGTAGATTTTTTGGTTTGGAGCTTTTGATCTTACATTGGAAGAAAAGTGGGCTACATAGAAGGTTGAAAGCTCATTCTTCTTCAATATACCATCTAAGTACATTTGCATAATCAGGTGTATGTAACTACCAAACTCTGCAAAAAACCCACTCTTCTTTTTCAGCGGCCTACCGTACTCGTCCCGATACAGGTAGCTAAGAAACCATCTGTATGGGCATTCCTCGAATGAAGTAAGGCGAGAATAGCTCCATACCATATCTGATATCGTTAAATCATATCGAATAGAGCATCACCGCCGACTTATTCACTTAGAACGGCAGATTCTCGTCGTCATCGTCCGACTCTTCATCTGCCAGTGGAGAGGCCGGCTTGCCCTTCTGCTGCTTTTTCTTGGCAGGCTTTCCAGCGGACTTGCCGCTGTCCTTGGAGCCATCGGCCATCTCGAAGTCGAACATGGCAAAATTGGTATACTCGCGGCCAGCCTCCTTGTCATAGCGGTTTGACACATCACAGGAACCGATCTTGATGCGGCAGCGGCCACCACCCTCCAGCGCATCGGAGATCAGATTGATGTTTTTGTTTGCGTCGCCAACCATGGAGACAAAGCCGTTGAAATCGGTGACATACTCATCCGATTCCTTATCCTTGCGGCTGGTGGAGATACGGATTTTGGAGAACTTGCTACCAGTCTCCGTAATCTCCCACACGGTCGCATAAGCACCTGTATGAAACCCCATTACTTACTACCTCCATCCTTAATTGGGCATTGCTGTTGCAGCTCTTCGTAGAGACGCGCCGCAACCTGCGGGTCAGTCAGATAATTCATGTAGTCGGCAGTCGGCTTATTGCCATTGCGCACATGTTTCTTTACCAGCTCCGTAAGCGTCTTGCGGGCGGCTTCAGAGTTATCATTTGCGTCCAAATAGCTATGGACATGGGCATCGATTTTGGTGACAATCTGCTTTGTCACTGCCATATTTGCCTCGACCTCTGCCTCTTCCTTTTGACTGCGGTAATAATCCGGGTCGTCCTCAGGAGTGGCAATCTGGAAATACTGAGTCAGGAATTGACGCTGAGCATAGGTAAAACCGCCGCCCTGTGCCTGGGATGGGTCTGCCTGTTCTCCGCAACAAGTCCATGGAACCCGTCTCGACTCCCCGCTGTCCACATCGATCCAGGTAAAAATGATATCCTGGGAAACAACAAACTCATGAACGACCTCTTGGATTACATCGCCGTTCTTCGTTGCCTTTTGCTTTTCGTAGTGGTCAATCACAATCTTCTGCGATCCATGGACGCACTCTTCCTCAAGCAGCAGGCCATACTTATCCATGCCGGCTTTCAGTTTAGCAAGAATTTCTACGATAGACGCATAGGTGTAACCGTAGCCCTTCTTGCTCTTCTTCACTACATCTACATACTTGCGAAGCTCAAAGAGCTTTCGGTTCAAGTTCATTGTTGCATTGTTTTCAGACACTTCGTTCCTCCATCAAATAGGTTGCTTCCATATCTGCAAGGTGGAGCAGAACGGCAAATGGGCAATAATCGTAAGCCTTGCTGCAACCAAAATCACCGCCTTTTACAGCACTGTCAAACCCGGACATATGCCAACGGATTGCATAAATCTCTTCGTCCGTCAACTTCATGTGACGAAGAAGAATAATGACAGACTTTTCACCATGTCCAACAGGGAATTGGTCTTCTGCCTTATAAAACGGCTCTTTATGCCATTGACCGGTTGCCTCATCCTTGACATTTTTAGTGCCTACTGCATAATAGTTTGCCTTGCACAAATCATGAAACAGGGCTGAAATTGCAATGGTTTCTTCTGATACCACAATCTCTGGAAATTGCTTAACTAAATCCTTTAAGGCATCGTAAACATTCAGAGAATGCTCCAGAAGACCGCCCTCATGATTGCCGTGGAATCTGGTGCTGGCTGGGGCATAGTAAAAGTCTGTGGTTTCGATCCAGGCAAGCAAATTTTCAATGCCATCTCGTGAAATATTCTCCCTACAGATAGAGAGATACCGCTGTTTTAGATCCTCATTTACCAGGGTTTATCACTCCCATAAATCTTCGATATTCTTTTGTCTGTAACAGTTGTCGCAATACACTTCGCCAGATTTTATCACCACATAGCCATCCAATATGGGGTTCCCGCAGTAGTCACATTGTTTATATGGAACATAGTTCCCACCGCACACGGGACATCCAGTGAAATGCTCATAGGGCGGAGTGTCAAGGCCGTGTGTCTCAACATAGTTTTTTGGATTTTGAAACACACAGCCACACTCTACACATACGAAATTACTCGTTCTCTTTTACCCGATAGCCCACGCGGACACCCATGCTGTCGTCACCGGCGAGCTGCTTGATCATCTTGTCAAGCCCAATAACATTGTGAGCGGGGGAGGGGAGAGCGGCAGCAGGCTCTTGCTGATCAACCTCCTTGGCCTTCTTCTGCATCTTCGGCTTCTGCTGAGGGCGGAATGCGTTCTTGAACTGCGCCTTGAAGTTCGCACGGGAACCATAAGCCTTTCTCATGCAGGCCATAGCGTAGCCGAATTCCTCGGAGAACACATCGTTGTCGCAGCGCACGACTGTCTTATCGCCGTCCTCCCAGTACACAATGGTGGCAGGAGGATTGAAGATAACCTGAGTCGGCATCGGAATCAGGGTGCAGGGAACCGTCTTCACCGCCTCTACAGGGGCAATGTGCAGCTCTCCAAAGTTAAAATCCTCGGCCAGATTTCGGATCAGATCCATTTTAGTCATAACTTTTACTCCTTTTTAGATTGATTAACTAATTCCTTTGGATGGACTTAAAATTCTGGCTATGTGTCAGAATTGCTTAACTAATTCCTATTACAGTATAACAGGTTTTCCTAAAATGTCAAGAGGTTTTTCTGGGTTTGGGGATTTTTCTATCACGCAAATCCCAGTTGTTTGAGCTGTAATTGTGGGGCAAATTCTTCCGCCGTCCTGGACTCTGCCTCGTCTGGTTTTACTGTTTGGATAGGACAGATCCACAGCCCCCCCCCACAACACATTCAATAAAACCTTTTTTCGTTGCCTGCTTGATTCTTACAATGTTCTCCAACTTGTTCTCTCACCTCATAGACCGCACAAGGGGGATTTCCGTGTATTTGTGCGCGAAGCGTTGGACAGATATTTACAATAATACATCTCTTACTTTTTCGCCCCTGTGGATCAATTAGTCCGATTAAACACTCTTGCCCACTGGTCATACTTTGTAGTTTATTCATTTTGAACCACTCGTAATATTTTCTGGAATAATTGCTTTTAGTCCTTGTCTACTTGCTCTAATGCTTGGACAAAACCCGTCATAAAGTCTGATTTTATCATCGAAACCCATTGTGTCGTCAACAATCACTCCACTCTGTACCATCCTGTCTTTGCACCCCCCCCACCAGCGTCTGCTTTCAGAGTACGGGAAATGCCACTTCCGTCGTAAACCCTATTGGCATCGCCATTGTAGTCGTTAATATATCCAACCTGCTGGAGATCGGGTTCCTCTCCGATGGACGAGGGAGACCCGGTGCTTCTGTGCATGTCCAGTTTCGTAAGAGCTTTTTCAAATGCGCCGATACCTGAGAAGAAAGAACCGACAACCATATCATCGAAAAGATACGGCATCGCATCGTACAGGTTTTCCATAATGTGGAGCAGCACATCTACCACGATGCTGTTGCCGGCCTGTTTGTAGAGCTGGGAAGAAGAACGGTCTTTCCCGTTATAAAGATTTTCGTTCATTCTGGATTTGGCACTTTCAAAATCATGGTCTTCAAATCCCATAAGCCGCCAACACTCCTTTGGGGTCAGCTTTCGCACACAAAACCCAGGGCGGATTGCGATTGGTGTTTGCCCTCCGCCCATTCCAGCGGCACTGTTTACGCATGGGCAAATGCCATCGGATCGCGGGGTTTGGTGCTTTTGCAGACCGCCAAGCATTGTAATGTCATCGTATGTCTCAATTAGTTTTGTCCCATTGCCGGGAGCATCATTTTTGAAATTTGGCATAACAGTCCCTATACAAGTCTGATCTGACTTGATCCTCCTATTGTAATCATCGTAAATTATAATGTGTGGCTCCAAATTACCCCCCCCATACAGGTTAAGGCGGGAGATATACCGCTGGGGTCGTATACACGGCCACGCTGCGGATTATCTATCTTTGAGCCTTTTGTCCAATTGCCAACTTGCAGTATTTTATCAATCAACTTCTATAACCCCCGTCATTGGCTGATTTCCAAACCCCTTATAATCACGCGCAAGCAAAGTCATGGCGACATCGCTATATCCTTCAAACGATGTTCCTTTTTGACCCAGCTTCGCACCAATCTGCTGGCAGCAGATCCCATGTGTGTCTGTCTGTTGAACTTCGTCCGCTTGTTCGGACGGTTCTGCTGATTTCACGCAGCGGGGGGGGGCAATCATGCCAGCGACTTTTTCATCGCTGAGATAATACTTCCCGTCAACATTCTGCTCCAGCATATCACTGAGAGAGTGTTTTAGAGGGATAGGGGAGGGGAAGTTGAATTTCCCATTGTCAAGGTCTTTACGAATGATTACGCAGTAGACGCGCTCGCGGTTTTGAGGAATACCATAGTTCTTTGCATTCAAAACTTGCCAATAAACATTGTAGCCGTAGTCCTCCAGCTCCTTTACAAAGAGGTCAAAGGTCGCCTTAAAACGAGCGCCTACGATGTTTTTGACATTCTCATAAATGGCAAATCGAGGTTTCTTTTCCCTCAAAAATCTGAGCCACTCTACCAAGAGAGAGGATCTCGTCTTTTCAATCTCTGTTGATCCACACTTGGGGCATTTGTCCCGCATAGTGTAGTGGGCTTCTAAGGGATTGTATGTATGGCCGCAGCTTTTACATGTCCATGCAGCCCCCCCCTGCTTGCCCGCGATTGAGAAGTCTTGGCAAGGGCTTCCGCCAAACATCGTATTGAAATCAGGGACAGATTTCTCATCTGCCTTTGTGATATCGCCGATATTCAGCGACGGATCGATGCCATGGACTGCGCAATAGCTCTCTGCGGCATACTTATCGAACTCGCAGAATAGGGCAGTTTTGTAGTTCGTAATGATTCCTCCTTAAATTAGATTAACTAATTTCTTTTGAAAACCTTTCTTCAAGCTCAAAGATGCCTTTGGCCTGACCTTTGTAATACCCTTTGAATGGGCGTTCAATTTGGCTTTGCAGATCGCGTAACTTGCGCCAATACTGCGGCAAATACCGATAGATATTTCTCAATTCTTTTAGGTTTTTGTTACAGCAGCACCAACACGAAATACGATCCAGGATATCATAGAGATCCATGTACTCTACGCCGGCGTTTGACACTTTTTCAACCCAGTAAAATCCATGGTCATGACAATATTTTAGACAGTCTGATTCTCTCATGCCCCACTGTACCAACGGCATAACTTTACCATCCTGACTCGCCTTTTCAAATCTGCCTTGCTCATCCGCTGCGATACCTACATAGTCGATTACCAAATCATTCAGGCTTCTTTTGAATTCTCTGATAGACTGTAATTTTTCGGATGTTCCCCAGCGGCACAAGCCTCCACACCAACCATATCCCAAGTGAACGCCCTTTTGCTTGCTGCACACTTTTTTCTCAAGCATAGAGTATAAAAATGGACGCTTCGGATTTAACTCGACATAAGAAATCCCTCTTTCCTGCAACATGGGTTTGACCTTATCCCGAATGTTGTAGATGCAGTCAAACTCCATTCCAGTGTTGTAAAATACAACATAGTCTAACGGCCAATTCTCTTCCACGAGACGGAGCAGCATGGCAAGAGAATCCTTGCCGAAGCTGACACTTGCAATGTGCTTCATTTGGTATTAGCTCCTTTCTTTTTTGCTCTTCATGTAAATGCCAAGAATGTCAAAATGATTTGCGCGATATGGATCGACTGGTCGCATATCAGATTTATCCTCCTTTCATTTGCTTTCATATTATCTACCAGCGCATGGACGATAAAATTCACCAAGAAAGCAAAAATAAATCCAATAGGACATTGAAATTCCATACTGATGGCGATTGGTAACATAATCATAAATGCCCAACTAAATCCGTGCATAATTAGGGCTACGATATAATCGTACCGATACATTTTCTCTGGAGCGGCTTTGTGCCACCACTCCTTTTGCTTCATTGAGGCGAGAATCCCTTGTAAATAGTAATCGTCCACAATATGGAGAAAGATCATAAGCAGAAGTAAAAAGCAATTGTTCATATCAGCACCTACTTCACATACACATCTAATTGCGCCGCCCGTATCATGTGCCTTAAACTCTCCATATCCGTCTATGTAAACCGTACTGCCAAGAGGGATGACGGACGGATCAACGGCTATTGATACCAATGGGGTAAGGGGAGCGCCGGATGCGGTTCCAGAATATCCTCCATTACAGGTCGAGCACGGGCAATAATGGGAGATACGGAATGTGCCGATATATTTCCCTTTGCTATTTTCCTCTTGAACGGCCTGGTCGTACTGTTGGTAGAGATTTGTGAGAATGCGCTGCTGTTCCCACCATTTCTCCTGGGCAAAAAGAATTGCCGGGTTGTCTTCACTTTCTCCGAAGCTCCTTACATACTCTGCAATCTGATGCGCCATGTTCTGCTTTTCAATAGCGCTGTCAATCTGCTGTTGGATCTCTTCAGAAGTTGCGGCCTGTGCTGGAAAAACCAGCAGGGCGGCTATTACACAAGATGATAAAAGTTTTCTGACTAACTTGATAAAAACACTCCTTTCAATCGTGTAAAAACATTCCCTCTCTATAACGGTCTCCCATTCTTTCGATATACTCCCAACAGGGGAACGGCTCTGTTTGAAAACACTTCTCACAACAACTCTCGCACACAAAGCCGTACTCCTTGTTGTATGGACATGGGTTTACCTTTAGGACTTCTTTGCCGCATATGGAGCACTTCATTTCGTTTCCTCCGCAGGTGCCATCTTTGCCTTGATGTCCGCCTCGTGAAGAGCCATGACATCCGCGTACATTTTGTCGCCAATCAGTCTCTTAAACTTTGCGGCAGCTTTTTCGGCGTGGGGAACACGCTTCAATTCAAAGGGGCGCATATGCCACTGAATCACCCCAGCGACATAGAGGACATCGAGAGCTGGCTGGGTGTAAAAGAGGCTATCATATGCGGAGACATGATGGTGCTCATAGTAATGAGTGATGTCAGTATCTTCACCCTTGCTGTTTTTGAATGCCTTAGTAAAAGCCTTGCCGATATCATGCAGCATTGCTGCCTCATACAGCTCAGGGGAACCATTGTGGATATTCGCATATGTAGCGATGCAATGAGCGCCAACCGTTAGATCATGATGGGGATTATCCTGATCCAGCCAGGCCAAGCCATTTTCGCCCCAGAAAAGCTCTTTCACATCCAGCGTCTTAAAACCATCCGGGTAAATCACATGAATCTTGTCCCATCCCTCATAATACTGGGGAATCCAAATGGACTTATACATCCGCTCCAGGACTTCATAGGGGACAACGCGATCCCGATGCTTGCTGCGCTCCACGCAATCGGCAAAAGGAGTTGCCATGAATTCGCACACTTTTTCGCACGGGACTTTGCTCAGCCGCTGAATGGTGTCCATACGGCGCTTATAGTTGATATTCGTTGCGTCGTAAATGACATTTCTGCCGTTGCTCAAATCCTCGATCACACGGCGGTGAAGCACATCAAACACCTTACCATTATTATTCTGATCCTGGACATCCCCAAGGATCTCTTCGCGGATTGCGTCGCTGGAATGAACCACAGCATTAAACTCTTCTTTCAGCTTTTCCGCATAGCAGGACTTCCCGCTGTAAGGAAGCCCGACCATCATCATAAACATCGGTTTCATATTGTCCCTCCATATACTCAAGCAACACATCCGATCTCGCTTTTGAAATTGTACTTAAACAGATCAATCAGCGTCTGGTTTAATACATAGTCAACGGCTCGATTAACGGTTGGCGTATGCTCTTCCATATATTTTGCCTTTGTCTCTTTCATCTTTGATGTGTAGACTTCCGCCATATTAACAGCGTCATCTTTACTCAGGCACCCAAATTTAATTTGTTTGAGATAATCTGCTTTCTTGGAGAGCAGGCAATCTTCATATGCCTCACCTGCAAGCCACCTTGTCATGAATTCGTCAAGCCTTAAAATATGGTGCAATTGCTTTGGGTCGTACCCGAACCGTCCAATCTTATCTATTGTTGCAGGATATGGGTGGCAGAGCGCCTTTTGCTTCTCCATTGCGGTGCCAACCATACAATTCAGAGATGCAAAGTCGTTGTATCTCCCGATCAACTCGCGGGAGTCCAAGACCGGCTGAAAAAGAGACGCATACTTCGGATTAAGAATTCTGTATTTCGTGAAAAGAATCTCAACAAAATTGATGTTCTGTTTTCTGAAGCAATCAAACATCAGGCGGATGTCTTTCACATCCACATGCTCATCATTTTCCATGATGTGCGTGTAACTATACGGCTTTCGGTTCAATACAAAATCCTCGAAAGAGGGGAGGACGATGAGCTTTGAATCTACATCGCTCCCCTCGTAGTCGAGCTTATAATTTTGCGACCCTTGCAGGAAAATGCCGACCCATTCCGGGTGCTTTTCCTTTACAGCGTCTAAATGTTCTGAAAGCCGGCGCATGATTTTTTCATCATGGCTTCGCTCTTCTATCTCAAACACTCCTTTCATTAAGTGAATGGATTTTTGTTCCCATATCCAAAGAAGATATCAAAAATATCAGACAGATCATCGTCGCCTGTTTTTGGGATATGGTTTAACCTCTGCTCGTTCTTTTTGTCCGGTTTGTAATCGATGTTGTAGGACATGTTCTTTGTCCAGCGCTCATTTCTGGTTCTGCTTCGCAGGACAATTGGATCTGAAATACTCCGTTTTACACGCTTGGCAAGCAGAGCGCCGGATAACTCATTTCCGTTATCATCGAAAAAATCCGACATCTTTGGGACAGAGATATAAAGGTGTGTTACCCCGTCTACGGTGTCTTCTTTCTCAAGACGGACACCATATTGCCGCCAGGGTTCGATCATTTCCTTGTTTGTCATGCGGCATCCGCTACTTCCTGGGACTCTTCCATATCAGGAGCAGAGGCCACCTCTTTGATAATGCCCTCCAGCACCTTGAACGCAAAGTTCTTGTGCTTGTAAGCGGTGAACTTTGGGCGGTTCACGATGCGACAGACAACGCCCTCGCGCACATGGGACTTGCCGATGGGATCAGCACCGTCGTAGTAACACTCGGCTACGGTTTTTACCCACTCACCGGGACTATCAGACTCAGGCACAAACCCAGACCACAGGAGCGGGACGCAGTTCACGCCCATCTGTTCACACCGATAGCGCATGAAGAAAGGCGGGTACTCCACAACATCCCCATCTTCATTGGTCATGGTCATGCGATACACATAAAAGGCAGACTTCGGAGCGTCTACACCATTCGGATCACATCCATAACTGAATACAGTCTGCTTGCCGTACTGCTTCACAAACTCCTTATCTCCGACCTTCTTGTTGTCGCAGGAGGCCATGATCGGCGTACCGTCGTCGGTAAATCCGACCACCTCATAGTAAACGGTTTCGCCCTTATGAAGCTTGCCCTCGAACACCTTGGCGTGTTGCTCCCGAAATGCGTTGCTTCCATAAAAGCCGCCGTCAAAGGTGTCGAGAACAACGCGGCGGGTTCCCGTGACATAGCCCCAGTCATAGATCGGTTTCCCAGGCCGGCGCAGCAGCTTGTCCATAAAGGACTTTTTATAACCAGACAGCACGGGGAGGTAGCCGGTTCGCTGGGATGTACCGTGCATCTTCAGCGTGATCTCAACAAGATCTCCCTGGTGGAAAGCGCTGAGGTTATAAGGAAGCTGTTCCGTGTCCGCATGTTCCATGAACAGGGGAGAGATGGGGTCTTTGCGCTTTCTGGTACGATTGCCGGCACCAACAGAATTTCCCTTTTTACGAACTGGGATATACTTTTCACAGATCGTAACGCCGTTGAGCTGCGTAATAGTGTCGCCCTCTTTGAGCTGAGAGATATCCGTGAAATCCGCAAGGGATGACAGGGGCATGAACAGGCCGTCGCTCTTCTCGCCGCGAAGCTTCAGCGCCTTGATATTCCTCTTCTCTGGATCGAGATAGCCACCAGCGGGGTTCCCGTTCTCATCTTTTCTGCGCAGAAGGTCGTTCTTCTGGGCGAACTCAACACCAAGTTGGCCGTCAACGGGGAAGTAGACACCCAGCTCGTCAGGCTGCGTATCAAGCCCAACGATTACCGTATTACCGAAACACTCGCCGCAGAGCAGGCGATCTGCATTGGAGTGCTTACGCAGGTTTTTAATCCTGGTTACAAAAGCGTTATACATTGCATCACCTCAAATAGATTAACTAATTCCTAACTTAATCGCTGTCAAGGATCTTGATACCGACACCTTTATCTCCAATCTCCTTCAACACGGAATAGAGCGTTTCATCGCCATAGCCAATATTCTTGAACAGAATCGTATATCCGTCTTCGATCAGATTCGTACACTCATCATACAGCTCTTTTGAAAACCATCCCTCAGAGATAATCTTTTCAATGGTATCAATTTCGCCGCAGGATTCGTTATCCAAAATACAGGAGTCCAGTTCCTCTTTTGTAGTGCATCGTTCCCCAGCCGTCGTTTCATACCCAGCGTCAGAGAGCAGAAGCATTTCGACGATCCCGTAAAAATATTTGATCTCAGGATATTTCTCTGCGACATCAGAGGGGATATCGGGATTAGCTTTATACGCAATTATGAAACTTGAGCTGTTGCTATTTGTAACAAAATCAGTTCTTACTTTCATGGTTCACCCCTTGTGGATATAATCATAGAAACGTCTGTATGTGCCGAACCGATCTTTCAGACTGGCGACGATTTCAGCGGGGTTCAGATGGAATCTGGAACACACCTCGGTCACATACTCGCTGTCATAAAGTTTCTTGCGTCTCTTATTGAGCTGTTTTACCTTATCGAAAACTTCATCACGAGAGACTTTATATTCTCTTTCCAGATACTTTGCCAGATCTTTGTTGGAATACTCGATAAACTGGCAGATGGGGCAGCACTCTTCCGGGATGCTATAATACCCATCATCGCGCTCCAGCATCATCTCTTCCAGCTCTTCATCGGTCTTCTCGTTCAGCTCCGTATCGGTCATACCATTAAAGCGAGACCAGGATTGCTGCATTTCCTCCTGGATCAGACGAAGCATTACTTCTCTGGGTGCGCTCAGCATCTCATCCTGGCAAATGGTATGGCCGTTTACGCACTCGACCATCTCTGCCTCTTGTAGCGACATATCCCATCCGCTCTCGACGTTACCGCAAATATCGCAAACAAAACTGGAGCTGCTGGAATTGGTCACAAAATCTTTTCTGAATTTCATATGACACCTCTTTTACTGCTTAATCGGGCATACTGCCATGCCCCGCTCTTTTAGAAATTGGATTGCCTTGTCAGCGGAAAGATGCCCCATAATCCATTCAAGTGTGACATCTTTCTTTTCTTCATTGATTTCAATAATAGAAATTGAAGAAAAGTCCTTTTGAAACAAATCTATAGGTTCAGCAAGCCACTCTTTACACAAATGTAAATACGGACGGTGTAAAATAAATGTGCGGGAAGAAAATATGCTGTGATCTGGTTTTTTCTCAAAGCGCTCAAACGCCTGTTCAAAGGTTGCATCTTTTAGAATTATTTTTAAGTCAGTTACATCGCTTTCCTCTTTGCAAAACCAACCCGTATATCCAAACCTGTTCCACTCTCCATGGTCGAGTTGATACATATAATAAGAGTTGTAAATCTTCAGCATAAGATTTTTCCTCAATGGTGATTAAATCTTCTCACTGTAAATTCTTGCTCAGGGAGAATGTGATGCTCAAGCTCAGAGCCGACATCTGTATGATCTTCATACTCCAGCTCTACCAGGTATTCCTTATCGCCAATATCCTCTTTGATTTTTGAGAGAAGTTCTTTTGTATGGCGCTCTACCTCCGCCGCTCGCTCTGGGGAATCGAAGTAGTCAATATACTCGCTGTCCGGGTGCTCTTCTCTCCACTTCTTTTCAAATGTGGGCTTATCAGAAGACCACCAACCTCCCTCGCCGCAATCCGTAAGAAATTCTGCGTCATCACGAACTTCATCCATGACTAAGCTCTCAAACATTTCTTTCTGGATCGGCGTTGCCTCCATGAAGTCATTTAGAAGCTGCGTTACATAGTCGCTGCCGTATCGCCTTGTCATGGCGGAGATCTTGTTCTCGCCGTCCTCTTTACTCTCAAACGCAAGGATAAAGCTGCTGGAAGAACTGTTGGTCACAAAATCCTGTCTTACTTTCATAGACCCTCCTTAACCGTCTCTGCCGGCTCCCCACTGGCAATCGATTTCTGCGAAACCGTTTTCCTCTGTGATATCATCAATTGCGGTAGTGTTGAAATAAGAGTAGTCAACATCGTAGTCCGGGTAGCCGTCCTCGTCCTCGTCGATATCCTGCCGATCCTCCGCCACGACGAACTGATCGCCGGCGTGTTCCTTGATGTAATCCTCTTTCGGTGTAACGTCGATACCTGCCCAGTCCGCCTCTAACCATCTGCCCCATCGGTCGTTCTTGATGTTCTCCAAAACCTCTTCCGAGGTGTAGACCTCAATACGGTCTTTGTGCTTTTCAAGAATTGCCTGCGCCTTGATAGGATCTGCAATGCGGGCAAAGCAGCAGATGAAACTGCTGGAGCTGCTGTTGGTTACAAAGTCCCTTCTATACTTCATAGAACCACTCCTTAATCAAGCCATTTGTTTTCCAGGTACAAGAAAGCGCATACAGCTCCACATGTGAGTAGCACCCATATCACCCAGAAGACTACGGTATAAACCGTTTCATTCTGTTCCATATGGGCAATCACCTGCTCTGGGGTCATATCACGAAACAGGGCAGACGAATCGTTGATCGTACCGTTTTGCAGAGATGTGTAAATCGTACCTGTCATCGGCATCGGAACGACATTGTAATAGTAGCGATCATCGGAACCCACATAAATATAATTCATGCGGTTATCTACCCCGACAGAATCAAGATTAAGGCGCTCGGCAGGAAGTTCGATTGACTTATATGGAAATGTGCGCCCATGGAATGTGATTCCCTCTACATGCCGGCGATCACTCCAAACATGATCCCATGTGTAATAAACCTCAGTCTCGGTGCGTTTCTTTCCGTTGCTATCCGTTTTGGTAACGGTTCTGGTGTGCCTGGTGTATTCCTCTTTGTTCTTTTCAATGTAGATAAATCCGCCGCCAATTTCATCATAGGTTACAGACGAATTGGATGATACATCGCCATATACAAGGACATTTCCAAAATTGGTGTCCATCCCATAATAGAACTGGTCTGTATTCTCGATAACTGTAGCGGTGCGATATGACTCGCTTTTTGAAACTGCTCCTTGCAAGATTGCGTCGCTGACAAAAATGCCAATGAAAATCATCACAAGGACAATGATGACACTGAAAAGAACCTCTCTCTTTTTAATTCTCATCGGCAAACAAGTCCTGCGGTGCGTCTACCGGCGCATCATAGTCCGTATAGGTCGTATCAATCGCCTCATATCCCAGGATATTCAGAATAATGTTGTTGGGGAAAGAACGCACCATCTTGTTATAGGAGCGAACCTGCTCGTTGTAATTGTTGCGATACTGCGCGATCTGGTTTTCGGTCAAGGCAAGCTCATTCATCAACTGTTTGTAGTTTTCATTGGCCTTTAACTCAGGATAAGCCTCCGCAACAGCGGTAATTTCCATTTGAGCGCCCTCTACATCGCCGTGTTCCATGCTGTTTCTGGCGGAGACGATACTCTCCATCGTCTCACCCTCATAATCCTGGTAGGACTGCACGGCATCGACCAGATTGAACACAAGGTCATAGCGGCGTTTCTCTGCGACATTGATATCGGCCTGGGCTGCGTTGATCTGTTCCTCCAAAAAGATCGCCTTGTTGTTGGAGCTGATGAACAGACCGCCGATCAAAAGGATAATGGCAAGGACGATTCCCACCACAATCCAAGTGGTTTTATTTTTCACTTGTAGTCACTCCATTCATGTTACTTTTGATAATTTGAATTGCTTCTTCATCTTCTATATAAAATGGATCTCGATCCCGAAACAGAGAAGAGCAAATAAGCAATTGGCAAAACCTCAAATCAGGATACATTTCCCATATATCCGCAAGCTGATTGCAGAATTTGCGAATTCTTTTTATATCTCTCATGGTTACACCGTCTTCTCCGTACTGCTGCAAATCACAATCTGAGGACGAATAGGACAGCCGCCCATGCAGGCTGATCGCTTCTTACATCCTGGGCAGGAGGTTCGGAAGTGGTTTCTAAAATCCTCAAATTGGCTGCTGTTCCAGGCGTTTTGAATGGTGTCGTTGGAAATATCGTAAGCCCAGCGAAGATCCTGATTGTCAAATGAGCAGGGGAGGGCTTTCATTTCAGAAGTGATATACATACTCCATCGCCCACCCTCGCATGTGTCGATACTGTTAGGATCGATATTGTGCGTATAATTGAGAATAGCCGGGATGGAACAGGAGTCAAACCCAACTTTGAACGGCGCATCCATGTGGTCGATGGTGTCAAAGAATTTCTGCACCTTTGGATCGCCGGCATGGAGCACATTTTCCTCACTACCCAGGCCAACTGGCTTATGGAGCAGGAAAATCACTGCGTTAATACCGGTGGGAAAATCGTGGTTGCTCAGCCGCTCGATAGCCTCGTCAATGGAGTTCTGACCGAGAACATAATGAATGTTCGTTTTGATTCCGGCATCAAGCAGCATTTGAATGGCGCGGAGGGTATGCGGCTGACGATACCAGGAAATTGCCACCGCTCCGCAATACTCTTTGCACAGGGAAACGATCTCGTCTGTAAAGCCAAGGCCGGAGCTGGTGAAGTTGGGGACGATGTTGCTCTCACGACAATACTGAAGAATCTCCGCAAAGTTTTCATGCTGATCGACATCGCCGCGTCCGCCAAGCGCAAGCTGGAATGTCTTACCCTTACACTCATCCACGATGCGCTTGAAATTTTCAATGGTCATATTTGGATGATGTGTTTTAAGGCCATTCTGGTAGCACTGGACACCGGACTTGAGACAAAGGCCGCTGGCTCCATGCACACAATGTCCCATCACGCCGACATCAATCAGCTCCGGGTAAGATGTCATAAACGGGTCAACGCCGGTGTCCTTCCCGTTTTCATCGATCACTCCGCTTCTGGCATAGAACCCCGTCTTCGGATCAAACATGGAAACAAAGCGGTTCTTACGGTCTATCTTTTTGAGCATATAAATTGATACTCCCTTCCTCTTTTGCGGTTGTTTTTCACCGGTTTTTATTGAGATTATTTGTGTATTTTCAGGTTGGTAGCGATTACATTTTGCCTTGTGTTCCCAATGGAACGATAGAAGCCGTCCGGGTTGAATTGGCGAATCACCTCATAGATTTCTTTCCTTCCGTTTTCGGTGAGAACCAGGTTGGATGTCTCATCCGCATGGGTAAATGCGAATGTGCGATTTGCGCTTGGGTACATCTTGGAAACCTTTTTCAGTTCGTTTCCGACAGCCTCATGAAATCGACG
>ENA-ORSI01000550-ORSI01000550.1-human-gut-metagenome-genome-assembly--contig:-NODE-550-length-39865-cov-7.717232_pt1 | contig 39865 bp, 50 predicted proteins | sample MGYA00242187_ERZ509154 | MGnify/ENA primary metagenome ERZ509154 (study PRJEB26280, sample SAMEA2338627) | human gut metagenome | biome: human gut; feature: human-associated habitat; material: faeces...
AAGGTCTTCCCCTACCAGTCCAGTATCAAGGTAGAGTGCAGACGGGGACTCTCTGGGCAGAAAATACATAGAGCCATCTACTCGTGTAAAGTTTTCTTCCAGCGTGGCATACACCAAACTGTCATCATGTTCTTTAAACAGATTGTCCTCATTGGAATAATAGGTAAAATCCCCGTCTGAAACCTCTGCCTTTGCCTGTGCTTCCTGATTGACCACGCCGAAAGAGAGCATTATATAACCTCTCTCCCGCAAAGGGGCTTTCATGCTTTTCTTATACGCTTTCGATACTTTCTGCATAATCACTCCCCCGTATCAATCAGATTTACTTTGCAATTCCTGTAATGCGTAGGCTTGCCGTCATCATCAACCCAGTAGGGTTCGGCAGTCCTGTCACCACAGTACATCTTGATTGTTTTCCTGGAATTGGTAACAGGGTCAACAAAGGTTACGTCCACAAAAAAGTTGGATAGAATACTCAGTATCGTTTCCCACTGTTCGGCGGTCAGCCATGGCCATTCAAGATTGTCAATCTTATACTGGTCACGTCCAATTCTCTGTGCCACCACAGTACCGTTAGCGTTTCGCCCGGAGTCAACCAGAGTAGTGACTACCGGGCTTACGCCACGTTTAGGAGACGGTAACTCGTACCCGTTAATTGCCAGATATGCCATTGTCACCGCACCTCCTTACTTCGTAAATCTATATCCATTGGCTTTCGTCTGTACATCTACAGCGTCTGTGATAACACGGTTGCCAATCTGCACAATCGGGTGTTCGTCCTTATCTGCCTGTCTGCGTGTATCTTCCGCAATCTGGTTCAGAGTCGGCTCCACATACTCACGGTAGAAGTCCTCCATAGCCTGCTTAAACCCAGTGGAAGAAATTTCACTGTTTGTCTCCACATTGGAAGAAATAGTTCTCGCAAATGCGTCAGAGTCATAATACCGTAAAGCAGAGGTATCAACCGCCATAGCCATTGTCGGCGTAATATTTGTGAATGAGTTCGCCCATTCACCCACCACGTTTCTTGTGGTCTTACCCACTTGAGCAATGGCGTTGTTAAAGCCTGCAACGGCAAATCCACCAATGTCATAGAAAACCTTAGACGGAGAATTTATATCCAGCGTGTCCTCAAACCAGTTCAGAACGGATTGTCCCCAACTTACTACAGCGTCCTTACACCTTCTCGCCCAACTGGTAACACCGTTTGCAAACCCGTCTACAATGTTCTTAGCGATAGTTCCCCAAGAACTGCTGGAATTTTCAGACTGGAACCACTCTTTCACCTTGCTTGCCCAGGTCGTGATATTACTTTTTGCGGTTGTATAATAAGAACCGATTTTGTCCTTGAAGCCGTTGATAACATCACTTGCAAACCCAGAGAACGCAGACTTAGAAGCAATCCCTGTAAACCAGTTCTTTACATTGGTAGCCCACGTCTGAATGTTACTCTTAGTAGTCGTGTAGGCAGAACCGATTTTGTCTTTAAATCCAGTAATGACGTTACTTGCGAACGTAGAGAAGTTTGCGCTGTTCACGCCGCCAAAGGAACTACTGGTAAACCATTCCTTCACCTTGCTTGCCCAAGTCGTAACATTCGTTTTGACCGTGGTATAAGCAGAGCCGATTTTAGACTTAAAGCCCTCAATCGTATTATTGGCAAATGTAGAGAAGTTCTGGTAATTCACCCCTCCGTAAGAACTACTGGTAAACCACTCTTTAACCTTAGAAGCCCAGGTGGTAATGTTCGTTTTCACATTCGTATAAGCACTGCCAATTTTGCTTTTGAAACCTTCTATGGTCTCATTGGCATAAGTAGCGAATGTGGAGAGGTTTACACCTCCAAAGGAATTACTGGTGAACCACTCTTTAACTTTGGAAGCCCAGGTAGTCACATTGGTCTTGATGGTCGTATAGGTAGAGCCAACCTTATCTTTAAAACCGCTGATAATATTCCCAGCAATCTCTTTGAAATGCTCAACAATTCCCTTGCCGTCCTCACCCTTTGTAAACCACTCAACAACACTGCTTCCCCATTTCTTCACAGTCCCGGCGATAGAAGAAAAGAAGTTGATACCTTCCAAAAATCCCTCTACCACATACTGCCCGATTTCTTTCATCACCGTAGACGGAGAGTGAATACCGAACAGGTCTTTGAACCATTTCACAAACGGGTCAACGATATGCTGTTTAATCCATGCGCCGGGGTCATCAAAGAACTCCTGCACACCCTGAGTGAAGCCGTTCCAGAGGTCTCTACCAGCCTGCTTGAACTCAGCCCATTTTTCCTCCCCAACCAGTGCGTTAAAGAGCGGGTCAATCATGTTGTCCATGACCCAAGAGCCTATGTCGGCAAATCCTTTGCCGATTGCGTTCAGAAGGTTTACAGCGGTTTCCTTCCAATCCTCCCCGGCAATCTCTTTATCCCACCAGTTCTTAATGTCCTTCCCGATACTTCCAAAGAAGCCACCCAGGAACTCAACATAAGAACGAATGGCTGTGCCAAGAAAAGTGAAGATACTGCTTGCGATACCTCCCCAGTCAATGTTGGTGAACAGGTCTTTGATTTTCTGCCAGAGCAGAGAACCCAGGTCAGACCAGTTGTAGCTATTCAGCCACTTTGTAGCTTCATCAAACGCACCAATGATAAAATCACTGATACTCTTACCTACCAGTCCCCAATCCAGTTCACTCAGGAAACCGATAATCAGGTCAGGGAGAATGGTAAACCATTTCACCATCAACCGCCCTGCGTAGGTAAAATCTATCTCACTCAAAGCCGCATTAAGCAATTCTGCTATGTGCGCTCCAAGGTTGGTAAAATCGGCTGTATCAAGGAACCAATACGCCGTCTGAATTGCACCGTTCAGTCCGTAGCCAATCTTATGACCAATACCAGACCAATCAATGCTGTCCACAATCTCGTTAAACTTTTCACCCAGAAGGGTTCCAAGTTCTTTCCAGTCTCCAGCTTCAAACGCCGCTTTCAGCTTGTCGGCAAACTCAGAGATAGAGTTTTCAATCGGCAACTGCTCAAACATGGAGCCATAGTCTTTGCCGCCTGCGCCACCGCCACCAGAACCAGAATTATCATTTTGACTGATAATGTTCAGTTCATCAATTCCAGTGGTAGCGTCCTTAATCTCTTTTGCAGCCTTTTTCGCTGTCCCTGCGGTATCACTGATTGTGTCCCCGTAAGAAGCGGCAGATTTTTTCGCCGCAGTATAGGTACTTGCGCCCGTCAATCTCGCAAAAAACTGATTGACGATATTCAGCAGGGCAACAAACTTATCAATCAGGAAGTCAATAGCAGGAGCCAAAGCGTTAATGATAGGAGATACCATAGCCCCCATACTGTTTTTCAAGTATTGGAAACTCGTAGCCAGACTGTCCATACTACTCTTGAACTGACCGCCCATGAGTGAACTGTACTGGTACAGATTGTTGATACCTTCCTTCATGGCATTGGCAAAGCCATAAATCAGGCTACTCAACCCCTGATAGAGAAGAACCTGTTTAAAGGCATAGCCCAGTTTCCCCAGACCAGAGGTAGTCTTTTTCACTTGTGCCGCCAGTTTAGAACCAAAGGTACTTCCCAGTTTTTTACCTGCGCTGATTGCAGCTTTCGCCGCAGAACTAATACCATTCAGAGACCCTTTCAGCCCCTTCAAGGTTGCGCCGCCCAAAGCAGAAAATGCACGAGAGAATACCCCTCCAAGATTTCTCAGGGTATTCATAAAACCATTCGTAGCCGTATTTGCACCCGTGACACTCTGAGTATACTGAGTCATGCCAGAAGTAGCCGCAGCAGCGGCAGCACCCGCCCCAGCAGCACTCGCACCCGTAGAAGCAGGAGCAGTAGCGGGAGCCGGGGCAGAGTTAGCAGAAGAAGTACGTCTGCCGCTCGTAAGCCCTCTCAGGTTCGGAACCTGTAGCCCCTGCATACTCTGTAGAGCCTTTGCCAAATCCTCAACCTTTTCAATATCAGACCAGGTAAGGCTATCCAGTGCCGTACCGATTTCAGTCAGTCTTTTGGAGATTGTGGGGGAAACTTTCACGGTATTCAGTTGATTTAAGGCTTTCGCAAGGCTTTCCAGCTTTTCCATGCCAGTCAGCTTGTCCTTTGCGCTGTTGATAGCTTCCAGTTTCTTACTCACGCCATTTAAGCCAGCGTTACCTTTCAGAGACTTTTTCAGCTTTTCAAAGCTGTCTGCCAATGCGTCAACACCTTTCGCCGCCTTGTCAGAGTCGGACTGAATTTGAAACTCAAGACCTTCAATCTCAACTGCCATAGGTTATCCCTCCTTCCCAAATTTCTTGTTAATCCCCGCCATAAGCGCCCTCATAGCACCCAAACCATTTTTCATCTTTTCCCGATTTTCTTCATCCTTCTGCCTGCGGGTTTCGGTTTCAGTAATCGGAATAGGAGATTTTCTGTAGGGATAAGGCTTTTTCTTTTTACTCAGAGCGTTCAGTGCCGGGGAAGCGTCCAGCAGGGCTTCGTAAATATAAACCCCTTGAAGCCAAGCATTATAATTTTCACGTTCTCTTTTTCGTTCTTCCGCTTCACGGAAATATTTTGCCATCATAGAGTCCCCATCCCAGTATTCGTGATAGGTCATCCCTATGCTCATGTAATATCCGCAAAGTTCTTCAAACTTTTCTCCGTAACGTGAAACAACGGGGCGGCGGTTGCCGCCGCCCGTTGCAGCCCCGGACTCAGAACCCGTTACCAGTTCGTTGTCCACTCCACGTTTTTTTCCGCTTTGTCATCAGGCTCCTCCATCAGAGCGATAATCGGCTCATTGTACATTTCAGCCAACTTGCCAATCAAATCCTCCTTATTCGGCATAGCCTTATAAATCTTGTCAATGGTCTCCTGCTTCACAAAACGGTGGTGTGCTTTAAACGCACCTGCAAACAAAGCAGGGAGCAGCGTCATAGGGCGGGAGTCAATCTCCTGGGCAACAAAGCCCTCGTCCTCCATCTGCTTGACGGTACGCCTGTTGAACTCAAGCGTATATTCCTTGTCCTCAAAAGTGAAAATAATCTGTTTAGCCATTGCCAAACCCTCCTTTAATTCTTCAAATTAAATGTTTCTTACACATCATCCGTGACTTCACTGATAACCGTGGACGGAGCAATCGTGATGGTCATACCACGAACCTCATTCACGCCGCCGCCCGTAACAAATACGGACAAATCACCACGGAAGGAAAACTTACCCTCAGAGCCAGTAGGCGTAGGCAGAGAAGCAGTCTCCGTACCGCCAAACCAAACAGCGTATTCTTCGTCCTTACCTTCAAGTGCTTTCAGAGCCTTGTATTCGGTAAGGTCATAGTTCGCATTGAAATTCAGACCTTCGTTACTCTGAACACCCTTTACATACGTCTGCATACGGTGGGACAGAGTAGTGGTTTCCAGCAGTTCAGGTTCACCGCCCAGGTCGGGGAACTCCGTAATATCCAGCAACTTCTCCCATGCGTCTTCGTTCTTGTGCATGAGGAAAGTCATATAGGTACTCGTAGCCATACTTATTACCTCCTGTAAAAATGTTTCCCGTCAGTCGCTACCCTGTATCGGGCAGTGATACGGTAGATAGTTGCGTCCTCCATGTTCGGAACGGGTGTCATTGCCGTCCGTCTGAAATTCATGGAGTACAATTCGTCATTTATTACTTTCAGAATGTTCTTACATTCTGTTTTCTTACCATCAGTCCTGTTGGAGTACACATTGATTTCAAACATGACCTCAATCATGTTTTCCTTCATGCTCGTGTCTTGCCGCTCATTCAGCGTATAGCTGTCACTCTGGGTAATACTCGCATGAGGAAAAGAAGAAGGTGACTGCACATATTCACTGGCTACGTCTATACCAGGAAACTTTTCACGCAATACCTGTGCGACTCTGGTATAAACTTCATTCTCGCAGTCAATCATGTGTAACACCTCCTTGCAATTTCTTCAAAATGTTCTTCCAACTCCCGGACTGTCCGGTACATACTCATATTGGCAGGGTTGCCGTAGGTATGTACCTCGCCAGCGTGTTCACCACTGGTGATAACCTCGCCATTGGAACCTGGATTGCCTGTATAACGCCATCCGTTTTTGAGCCTGCCCAGGTGATACCCGTAACCGCCACGGGTAAAACCGTTCTTCCCGGCTTCCGGGTGATTGTCAGGATATTTCACGCCTGTACCAAACTCAATAAACAGAACCGCACCTCCAACGGCAACAACGGCAACGGTATCTTCATCCCTGTTTTCCACGGAGACTTTTACATCATTCGTGCCGTCATAAACTGCCCGCTGAAACTTTGCTGTAGCAATCTGCGCCCCTTCGTCTGCCAGGGCTTTCAGAAATTTCTCAGTGCAATCCTTTAACCATTTCTTATAGTCATTCAGTTCCTTTATGGCTTTATCAATCCCTTTCTGGGATAACTCCACCTTGATAACACGCTTCTTCACGATACAGTCACCTTGCTTATAGCGTAAGAGATATTGTTCAGTGACTTTGCCACTCGCCGCACACGGTAATCAAAGAGCGGTACTCCCTCTTGACTAAACTCAGGCTCCTTATCTACAAAAAGCACTGTGTTTTCATCAATCGGGCAACTCATATCGTCCGTTATCAGAACCTTGTCATAAGACTCCAAATTGCCGAACATATTTACCTGTGCATATCCCGTGGCAGGGGAAACACTGCACAAAAGAGAAACGGGGGACTCATAAGAGATACGGGTCTCGCCTGTCTCATAACCACTGTCATCAAGCAGCGGTTCTTTCCCTTTGTACAAGCAATAATGAATGGGGGATAAATTGCGCTTCATCAGTTTCATCACAACACCCCCGCTGTAGGAACGATACGGCGCAGCAGAGTAGGCGGTATGTCACCATCTTCATAAGAACGGGAAACGCCGTTTTCGCTATGACTCGTCTCTCCCTCTGCACCACGCTTATTCAGCATATACGCCGCAATCTCAATCTGAATATTGTCATACTGAGCCGGAACTTCTTCAACACCCCCGTATGGGTAAGCGTGAGTCAGAACCACCCCAGCAGCCAAAGAAAGATAAGTGGACAGCACTTCGTCATCCGTCTCACCCGTAATGCGTTTCAGAATTACCAGTTTTTCATCATTCGTCATGCTGTCCACCCTCCTTTCTTAATCAAGCACCTGCGCCGCCAGTGGGGAACTCAGAAGCGTTCGCCACATAAACAGAACGGCTGTAAGTCGGCTTGTCAAACTTCGTGCTGATACCCGTGAACTTGCCATGATACCATTCGGGACCATGGTCAAGACCAATCTGCCCGAAAAGCTGATACTTCTCACCTGCGCCAGTCTTTGCAAGCGGCTCAAGGAAGAAGTTTCCCTTACCGGGAACAGGCTGATAAACGGGAGCCAGAACACTCAGGTTCAGAAGCAGAGCCGTACCAGCAGGCAGACACTCGCCAAGATACAGGTAAACCACACCGATAGGCGTTACCACACTGGAAAGAGCGATACCGTTAATCTCACGGGCAGCCGGGACAACGGTAAGACCGTTCTGAACAGCGTCAGCGTTCACCTGGAACAGCGTAGTAGCGTCACACCACAGACAAAGCCCATCAGTCGGGGCGTTTGCACCGTAGATTTTCTTCACCATATCGGCAATGTCCCACAGACCCAGGGGCTTACTGCCAAGAGCCATAGTGTTACTGGTGATTGCCGTAATAAGACCACGGGTTTTGTTCGGGGTGTCATCATCTGTTGCCTTCTGATATACGCCGTTGATAAACGTATACTCAATGTCACGGTTCACCTTCTGAACCTTCGCTGCAACCTGGAAGTCCAGTTCGTTCATGGGGTTAGCCTGCTGATTAGCAACATTCAGCCCGGACAGAGTACCCATGTTACTCTGCTTACCGTAAGAGATACCCACGGACTCCTGGAAAATCTGGGTCACATTGGTTTTCTGCTCACGCTTCGTTACCGTAGCGTCAGGGGCAGTCAGAGAAGCGTTCTCACTGATAGCGGGCTGAGAACCATCACCGCCCGCAGTGTATTCCTGCCCGGTCACAAATTCTACATGGTTCGTGGTTTTTGCCTTACTACCGATAATGGCAGAAAGCGGGGTACGCACGTTACCCTTATTGAACAGCATACCGCTGTAGTTCAGTACACCAAAACTGGTAGCAAACGTATCAGCCATGTTTCGTCACTCCTTTACTTATTTTCTGCCTGTGCCGCAGTCTCCTGTGCCATCAGGCGTGTATAATATGCGGCAGCGGTATAATCGCCGCTTGCCTGTGCTTCTGCGATTTTCTTCTGATAATCTGCGCCGCCAGTATTCTCAGAACCCCCAGCAGGACGTGGGGTTTTCTTCATCTTGTCGGCAAGAATATCCTTCTTCTGGGCTTCGAGATATTTACTCTGATTAGCCATCACAGTGTCCATGTCACCGTCCACCATAGCGGTAGCGGTACTGTCAGCCAACTGCTCGTCATAACCCATTCCAAGCAGTTTTGCCTTTTTCTCAGAAAGAGCGATAGACCGTTTGAGGTCGGCATTTTCCTGAGTCAGCTTTTCCATATTGGCTTTCCGTTCAGCTTCCGCAGCCTCATCATCCGTCTGCTTCGTGCGTAACTGCTTCTTATAGTCGGCAGCTTCGGAATTTGCCTTTGAAAGCGCAGCTTTCAGCCTGTTAATCTCAGCTTCATTTCCCTGTCCAACCGTCTGTAAGGCAGTTGAAATTTCATCTTCGGTCATGCCCTCTTTGTAGGCACTGCCCAGCAAATCACTTAAATAACTCATAATAGTCCTCCTTGCGTTTAAGGTGTTCCCTCACCATGTTTTCCGTTTTATCCTCTTGTCTGAGTTTGCGTTTTAAGGTGTTCCCTCACCATGACAAGCAGAAGGGTTAATTCTGCAAACCATCCATTTTCAGCACCAGCACACAGCGGCAGTTCGCATTGTTCCATACCTGAGTAAATCCATGCGGAGCCAGGGCATAATCCCCATCCCAGGTATAGAAATAGTCATCCAGCGGAACCGTCATACCTTCCAAGTATCTATGGGTATCTCTCACATCTTCGTCCAGCATGGTTCGCCATACCTTTGATACCCTTATCCCTGTATTTCTCTGGTACTGTTCTCCGCCGTCATAAATGGCGGCATTGAAAACCCTTTGATACTCTGACTCCACCAGTAGCTTTAACCCAGTCAGATTATCGGAAGCTACATGGGTTGCCACTCTGTCCTCAAAGGTTTTCCCATCAATCAGGAAATAGATAACGTCTCTCATGCTGTCCACATCTACACTCAGGTCAGCCGTAAGCATTTCACCTGCCGCCGCAATTCCCAGTCGGTAGGCTTGTATCAGAAATGAGAGTACGTCATCTGCAATTTGTTCTTCGTTATCAGCAGAGTAATAACTGGCAGTAGTAAGCACATTGAGTTCGTCAAACGCTTCAATGTAAGAATTAAAAATCTCATTCATGGCAAAAATAAAAGGACTATGAGTTTGTCACTCACAGTCCCATTGGACTCACCAGAGCCGTTGCCCCGGCGTTACTCCTTCATTTTCAGCTTTCGTTTGACTTCTACAATGGCTACCTTACCCTGCTCAATCAGTATTTCCACCCTGCTCCCGTGTTTGAGCAGTGTTTCCATCTGTTCCACCATTTCCTTCGTTATCACTGGGGTCATCTTCATTACCTCCCTCTTTCATAGCTTGCTGTTTCTCAAATAACTCCTGGGCTTTCTTTTCCTGTTCTTCGGCATATTCCACACTCAATGTGTAAGCCAAATCAGAGTCAACAAACAAGCCGCAGTGTTCAAAGGCAAGGCGTGGATGAATTTTCTCATTCTTGAGCATGAGGTCAAGCACCTGTGCCTTTTGGTAAATGTTCTCGTAGTTACGCCTGGTAAAACGGATTTCAATGTTGCAGACCTTCAAATCCATATCTACCAGCGTATGGCAAATGTTCAAAATCAGTCTGAGGAAAATCCTCTCAGACTTTTTAAACATGAGTTCGCTGTCCTTCGCCCTTGCTTCGGCAGCAGACCAGCCATCACGCATGATAACTGCGGAACCTGTATCACTCGTAGAAGAACCGCCGTTACGGTTCGGCATACCGCAAATGGTAAGCACTGTCTGATACATATGGTCTACCAGAGTTTGCGTTTCACTCTGGTTTAGATTGCTAATCAGGTAGTCAATCTCCGCTTTCATCTGCGGGTCAATATCCCGAAACTTAATTGCCCCTTCCTCACGCAACTTTTGATAATCCTCAGAGGAAATATCCACGTTATGGAAAAGCATAAGAGCCTGGACAAACTGCTCAACTCCATCCAGCCTGTTACTGTCTGTCAGGTTGATAGCGTCCAGTAGGGGAATAACCAACTCAAATGCGCCGATACGGGCAATATTCAACGGATATTCGATAATCGGAATATCCCCCAGAATGTGCGTATCATGTGCGACAATCTGAGTGTCCACGATTTCAAAATACTCGTGGTCGGAATAGCAACTGTAATGCACCAGCCCGTTTTCGTCCACCACATATTTCACACCCAGAATGGGTTTATTTCCCAGCCCGTTGTGATACACCACAAAAGCGTTTCTGGGGTCAAGGGTATAAATCTCAAACGGAGCGTCATCTTCCTCACCCGCTTCATCAGGCAGAACCATTCGGAAGGAAGTTCCGCAAATATGAAACCAGTCAGCCAGCTCCTTATCCTTTGCAGGCTTTTCTTCTGCAAAAACAAACTCGTTAAGCTGATTGATTGCTTCTGCCAGATTATCACCGTTACCACGGGAGACATACTGTAGCGGTTCTCCCATCAGGTAGCCCGATTTAAAAGAGACAATCTCATTAGCCCGGTTCTCCACAATATGATTGCAGATTTCAGGTCTTACCTCTTTCTGGCGGTTGAGAATGGGCTGTATGCCCCTGTAATACCAATAGAGATAATCAATCTCAGAGCGGTTTTTCCAGTGATAAGGAAGTGCTTTTTGCAGGATAGTAAGCACATTGTTCATGGTTACTTCTGTTTCGTCAGTCGTAATCATCATTCTTCCATGCAGTACCATACCCACGTTAATCACCTCCCTCACTGCACAAAATATCTTCTAACATGAGTATATCATCCTCCAATGCTTATTTCAAGGAAAAGTTTTTAACAACCATTGAGGGATTAGCAAGGACGCTTAAACACCTCAACCTTTGCGCCGACAAGCCCCCTGAGTTCATTTTCCAGCAGAGAAAGGGAGTCAGGAGCGTCATCATGCGGCACTTTACCAGAGCGGGTGTATGTAATTACCTGCTTAATGAAAGCTGCATACTGACTGTTCCTCGCATAAAGAGACGGGTCTTTAAAATAAAAGTTTTTCAGGATGGTATCAGAAGCAAACTCAATTCTTGTCTGCTTGTTGCTGATAGTCCTTTTCGTTCTCACATTGCAGACGTACTCCCGCTTCGTCATAATATCCTGCACGTCTCTTGCAAAGTACGAACCCGCATTATTGGACTCAAAGGTACAGGCAACCACCTTGTTATTCATCAGAGCCTTTGCACATTCTGGCTTCGTCACCTCTGGGGGAGAGTCATCAAACACCACGTCAATGATATACACTTCATCCCCATAGACCGCCGCAATCGGCATAGCGCAATAGTCCTCACCTTTATCCGCAGTATCGCAGACCGCAATGATACTGTCAGGGTCACGGTCAATCGGAAGTTCAAAGAAACGGTTCAAACTGGCTTCCGGGAAAAGTAAGCCCTTCGCTTCAAAAGGTTGCTGCTGAAATTCAGACTCAAACTGTTCAGCCGAAAGCATTTCTCTCTGGTCACGGAAATACTGCGTGGTGAAAACTTTCCTTCCCTCACGCACATACTCAAAGTTGCTTTCATCCGTCACAAGGTCAAGAGCCGGGGTTTCGATAATCTTCATTCGCTTACCCTGCTTACGCATTTCCTCTTGTAACCGCCCGATAGGGTCATACAGAGAATACCGTGTACCGCAAATCACAATGGGCGTTCCTTCGATTGCACGTCCGATAACGTCACCAGAAATAACCTCCCATTTATCATCAAGCCGCTGTCTGTTCTTTGCTTCCTCACGTCCCTCTACACAGTCATCCAGATAAAGCAGGTTCGTTGCTTCGGAAAGACCTACCTGCCTTGCGTCAATGGAACGGCACATTACCGTGGGGAAACGGGATTTATGGAGCAAGTTAATAATCTTCGTATCTGCGTTTGTCTGCACCAACTTACTCTCAGGGAAAATATCGTAAAAGTGATAGTCACTGGGGGTGGTCATATATTCCAGGCAGCCCAAATAGAATGACTTCACAAGGTCATCACCTGTACCTTCCATCAGGGTAGAGCGGTCAGGAAATTTCCCGGAAAGCATATTGGTAAAGTTGATACCTAACTGAGACTTACCCGCACGTTTCGGCATGGAGATAGAGAGAAAGTCCAGCTTCCCCTCAAGCACTTCCTGATATGCGTCTACATACCGTTTCAGGTAATGACGGCGGGGCTGATAGAACTTCTTATCAAGCGGCTTGCCAAACTCCACTGCCTGCAAGTAATCATCAAAGAAATGCGGCGCACCAAAAAGTAGAGAGCGGAACAAAAGATTGTCGAACTGTTCAGCCGCCAGCATATCTCCATCCGTTACAGACAGACGAATGGCAGCAGATATTTTCTTTCTAAAAGCCTGGTTCCATTTATGAGCCTTTGCAAAATCTTCCTTCTCCATATCCCGGCAGAGGGAAAACATATCCTCATACGGCACTGGGTCAGAAGGAGACTTTCGCACAGCATTTTCAATCTGTGTTTTGATTTTCTTATATTCCATAATATCCTCCTGCAAAAAAAATAAGGACTGTCATCAGACAGTCCCATTGGACAACCCTCAGTCTCCACTCAGGGTTCGTTATAAAGTTATCCTTCGTATTGTTCAGAAACCTCACCCATAATCTCGTCCATAGCTTGCTTGTATTCTTCTGCTTGAGAAGGAGTCAAATCATAACTCACTCTAAACACGGCAAGGTCATATTTATAAATATATTGGTTTACACCAAATGCTCCCAACTCTGGGTCAGAAAGTTTACACAAATACTCATATCTATCATCACAATCTGATTTAGACGAGAAAAACTCGATTGTCCCAGCGTTATCTTCTTCATACTCCATACGGCTATCAAAGAAGTCTACTTTACCGATATATTGTCCCGGTCTCCCTAAATTTTCATTCGGGTCAGTTTCTTCGTCATATACCGTGATACTGGTTATATCAGGTATCTTCTCTTGCAATGCCGTAACCGCACTTTCCGCAGTTACCTCCACTTCTGGTTCGGAAGAACCGCAAGCTGTAAAGCTAAACAACACCGCAAGAGATAATAAAATTATTGTAAACCGCTTCATTGTACATTCTCCTTATATCTTGGAAATTTTGTTGTGGTTATACCAGTAGATGAATTTGTTGTTCTCTCGTTCAAATCGTCTGGGGTCATCAAAGAAAATATCACTCAATCTTTGCGTAACTTCCCGTGGCTCCATAGTTTTCCAGTTTTTGCGTAACTCCTGGTAATCGGCTTCTCTCCTTAATTTGTCTGCGTCCTTCTTTTGCGCCGGACTGAGTCCATCAGTGTATTTTAAGAACTTCGGATTGTCCTGTAGCTTTTGGGTAAGTGCTTCAATCAATTCTTCGTCAGATAGAACGGAATAGTAACCTTGCTTACGGATAGATGGTAGAACATCATGTGTTACCCAATGTTTAAACTTCTTAGCAGTTTCCGTCTTACTTTGCAGGATTAAAGAATATACTCCCGGTTCATTGATAATTGTAACTTGCTGAGTTCCACCAGGGGTGACTAAAACGGTCACTCCTTTATCTTCGTCATCTACGAAATTGCGAACTGCCCTTTCAGGGTTGGTGTGACGCAATGCTTCTGCCACGTCTTTTCCTACAAACCACGGTTCACGTTCTATTAACAGGGTTCTTACAGCGGTCTCCTGAAATTTAAAACTTAATTCATCCATTGGTTATACCTCCTTAATCAGTATTTCAACCTGTAGACTTGTAGAGCAAATCAATGATTTTCCTATGACTTCTCTTAGTAGTCGTATATCTATATAAACTTATAGTAAAACTTGATTTTACTCTACAATACTCATTCAATACCAACTGTCCATTCGTTTTCCCCGTTTGTAACCTTGACTGAATAACCCATTGCATTAAGCATTTTTACAAACGTATCAACTCTCATAGAGTCACTTTTCAGGTAAGTGCTGATACTGGACTGACTTTTCAGGTTGAGTGCTTTCTGCAAGTCAACTTGTGTGAATCCAGATTTATTCATTGCTTCACGAACAATATCTTTTTCTTTCATGTGGTCACATCCTCCTTTTTGATATTACAATAACACGATATTCTGATATTGTCAATACTTTTTTATTTTTGCGGTATTTTTGCCCCTCACCCGGCTCGGCTCGGCGGGGGGCGATTTCCCCCGCAGGGGGTGCAGCCGCCAGGGTTCCACCCGGTACGAGAGCCAGCCAGACGAAAAAAATATCAAGAAAATATGATATTTACCCTTGACAATATCAAGATATTATGATATTGTAATATCAAGATAAGAAACAAGCAACTTGCAAGGCAACAGCCACGCAAGCCCCACCAAATGAAAGGAAGTAAAAGATTATGACCAATTACAATTATTTAGAAGCTGTCACTTCTGACGTTCTGGACTACATCAAAGAGGAAATAAACCTTGATGAATGGAAAGGCAACCGGGAAGGACTGGAAGAAAAATTAAATGATGAATTATGGACAGTTGACAGCGTGACAGGCAACGCAAGCGGAAGTTACACTTTCAACACCTGGGAAGCGGAAGAAAACCTTGCTCACAACTGGGACTTGTTAGCGGAAGCCCTGGACGAGTTCGGACAGGACGGAACGGACGTATTAAAACAGGGGGCGGAAGCTATGGATGTAACTATTAGATGTTATTTGTTAGGGCAGGCAATAGGGGAAGCCTTGGACGAACTGGAAGAAGAACTTGCAGAGGATGACGAGGACGAGGAAGAATAACAACCCGTTGCGCCGGGTATAAATAGCCAGTTAGGGCGCAAGCGTTCCCAGGGTGCAAGCCCTGGGAGGTCTGGAAAAAGTGGGATTTCAAACCCGCAGCAATGCCAGTTAATAGCACATTGACAAAATGCACAAATACAGGAGGTTAAACGAAATGACCATTGAAAAGGCTACATATAGTTATAGTAAAGTTTATCAGGCTTGCGAACTGGTAAAGACTTTAAACATTGATTGTAAAAGAAAAGCCGAACATTTCAGCATTGCAAGCCAAATTAAAGAGACAACGGAAAAATGTTATAATTTGACCGGGTGTTTACTCTTTGATTATGAATGGAACTATACAGCACAAGACTATTTCAAAGCGGCATACAATTACAAGAACCATACTAAATCAGCACTTGACAGCATGGCGAAAATCGCTTTACGGTATTTACAAAATGAGTTAAACAGTATTTTAACCATGATGAAAACAGGAGAAGTAAACAGCATTGATTAAAGAGCCAGCCCCGACAGGCACAAGCCCGCCGGGGCTTTTCTCAGAATGGAGGTTAAAAGAATGTTGAAAAAGACCTGGACAACGCCAGCGGGTGCAGTATATGACCTTTACGCCGATATGCTACAACAACCGCACTTATTAGTAGCAGGGGCAACGGGTAGCGGTAAAAGCGTTGTTATAAATGGCATAATGTATACAGCTTTATTTAAAAGCCCCGCACAAGTGCAATTTATCTTGATAGACCCGAAACGGGTTGAACTGATAGACTATAAACCGTTACCGCACACGCTTAAATATCCCAGTGAGCCGGGGGAAATGATACAAGCGTTAAATTATGCTATGGAGATAACAGAACGCCGCTATAAATCCATGCAAGCCCGCCATATAAAAAACTATGACGGCGGGGCGGTCTATATTATCATTGATGAATTAGCCGACTTAATGACCACCGCCCGCCGCCAGGTGCAGCCCGTTTTACAACGGCTTGCACAGGTAGGCAGGGCGGCAAACGTCCATATTATAGCCGCTACACAATGCCCGCTTGCGTCTGTTATTCCTACCCCGATAAAAGTAAACTTTGATAGCCGGGTTGCCTTGCGTACCCGTTGCGCCCAGGACAGCCGCAATATTTTAGGTGTTAAAGGTTGCGAACTGCTGCCCAGATATGGCAAGGGGTACTATATGACCCCCGCAGGCTTGCAACTGTATAATATACCCATGTACAGCCCCGATAAAGTAAAAGAAATGTTAGACTATTGGAAAAGGCAGAAAAAGCCCCGTTTAAGATGGTTATAACAGAAAAGCCCCGACAGGCACACAAGCCCGCCGGGGTTTCTTTTTGCCCTCTATACGCTCCACACGTTCCACAGAGCCGCTTTAATTATAGGGCTGATAAAGAGGACAGACACGCTATACTGGCGGCTTGAATTTTCAAACAGCCGCCTATACTGCGCCAAAATATTTTGGTGAAACCTCTCTATACTGCGGCTCAATCTTCGGCAGGAGTTTCTATAGTCTCTGCCGTCTCTGTCTCGTCCGATACCTCTACTATATCGGCGGCTTCAAGATACTTCTGCTTTAAGGCTTCCGTGTCTTTACTGTCTCCCAGAGGATTGTTAGGCGTGAGAACCACTTCGGACTGGTCTTTCATACCGTCATAATTCTTCTGCCAGAAAATACCAGTGACGGGGTTTATCTTGCCGTCCTGCATTAAACCCTCTCTATAAAGCCCGCAAATTTGACGAACTTTTTTGATAAAGTCAGTGCGGAGGGGGTTCCCCTTCGTTACATTCTCCCATTCCCACGCTTGTTCTTTAGTAATACCTATAGCAGTATACGCCGCCTGGTTTCCTACTTTCATATCCCATGCAGCGCACATTTCCAGATAATTATAAAACCGTCTCTCCATCTCGTCTACGTCACTATAGTCAAGCGGCTCCTTTGGGGTAATAGCCAAAATGAAACTAACCATCTTCGCATTATACCCCTTCGGCATTTCTCCCTTCTGTCCCTGCATAATGGGAGAGTTACTTCTCGCTTTCTCTAAGTTCTTCGGACTGCTTTCCTTGTACCCCTCTGTCCGTCTGGGCTTTCTGTCTTTGCTGCCCTTCGGTCTCCCCATCTTTACGGGCTTTTCGTTTTCTGCCATTGTTGCTCACATCCTTCCTATACCGGGCTTCTTCTTTCTCTCGTTTCCATCTTTCAACGTAGCTTTCCATGATAAACTCCTTCCTGGGCTACAGGGTTGTAGAGTAAAATCGTATTTTACTATAACTTCTTCTATATACGCGCATACTAAGAAAACTTATAGAAAAAAGCGAAAATACTCTACTAAACTGCTTTCAAAGCCAGTCCATGATATACTGTAACCCCTGCAATAAGATTTTTTTCGTGATACCATTCTGGGTGCGTTGTCAGTTCTGCATTGAATTTCTTCATACTGCAAACATAATACCCATTGCTTTTACACCAGATTTTATAGTTATCATACAGCGTTTTAGCTTTTGTATACCCTTCGTCTGTACCCTCACACTTTTCTTCAAGGAATTGCAGAACCAGGTCATTGTCCTTCTCATACTGCTTGATAACCTTCTTCATATCGTCACACATTTTCAAACCAAAGCGGCGATACTTGAAATATCCAGTTACCAGCCATGTAAAGATACCCTTCATAGCTTCGGGCGTTTCAAAATAATCCTTCAACCCTTTGTCCTGTTCTTCATCTGAGAAGTGACGGTTAAACTCAATGACTCTCACACGGTCAGAAGCAAACAGGCTTTTGTCCTTTACTGCGGGCAGGTCATTACAGGAGAGCCACATGGTAAACTGGGGCTTGAATGTAATCGCACTCTGATACAGTTCACGGGCGGTAATATCCTCACCACCTGTATACTGCTTTATCGTGGCTTCATCCAGCTTGCCCGCCGTGTCGGACTCTGACATAGTAACCATTCTCTTTCCCTTTAACCGGGCAAGCACAGGGTTTGCAGCTTCGGCGTTCTTCTGTCTCTCATTGCGGCAGATAAGTTCCACAGGAGCCACGGTAGAGTAATCGCCCAGCAGGTGTTGAATAGCGTCCAGCATAGTTGACTTGCCGTTGCGGGTGGTCTTGCCGTGAAGGATGAACATACATTCCTCTTTACCCGTTCCCAGAATAGAATAGCCCAAAGCCCGCTGCAAGTAATCTGCTTTATCTTTATTATCCTGAGTGACTTCCTTTATGAACTGTTCCCATCTGGGGCAGGTGACTTCCTGCATAGTATAATCAAAGTTAGTCTGCATTGTCAGAAAGTCTTTCCAGTCATGCTCCCGGAAGGTCATAGTCTCAAGGTCATAAGTGCCATTCTTACAGTTAATCAGATATGGGTGAGTATCAAACTCAGCGGCGGCAATCGTCATACTGTCAGCAGCGTCTTTCATCATACGGTCACGAAACCGCCTGTCACCCATCTTCGACACAAAGCCCATATATTGCTTGCGCTTTTCTTCGTCAGGGATTTCTCCGCAGTACAGTGCCATAAGCCGCACAAACTCTTTAATCTTTGAAGATACCAGCAAAGAACCAACGTCTTTCTGCCATCTGCCGCCATCATAGGTATACCACGATTTAGCTTCTGGGCAGTAACGGGTATCATTCTGATAACACTCAGAGAAAAGGTCTGCCATACCTGCTTCATCCCATGAATATCCCGTAGAATTTTCCTGATAAGGGGTTTCCGGGTGAATGGACTTTATGTAAAACATCTTTTTGCTGATTTCCTCAGACGTGATATATCGCCCATTAGAAAGCTGAAACAATTCATCAGCCATTACTTTTCACCCCCTTTCTGAAATAAGTGGTTATTTTCTGCCCTTCCAGCGGGTACTTGTTCCATTCTGCTGTTCTGCAAAACTCAAACCGCTTGAAACATTCACCAAAGGTTAGGTTAAAATGTTCCTGTACCAGATTGCTTTCAATCCATTCATTGTTATCCCATGCCTGTTCATCAAACATCTTCGCATACCTCTCACAAGTTTTTATCCAGGTCATTGTAGATAGCTTCCAGTCGTTTTCTGCTTAACCTGGGCTGCATGATGACTTCGTGAAGGGCGTTCATAGCACTCACGGCTATAGCCCGGAAGTTATCAGCAATTCTTTCATAATCCTCTCTGCCGTTTGTATCCCAGGGTTCTTCTATCCATTCCTGTTTAATATCGTCAAAGAGTTCTTTGCAATCTCTCCCCAGCCGTTCTTCAATAATCCTCCCCAGAACTTCTTCCTGGTCTCCAATGACAACTTCTGTAGAGCCATCATTCAGATAAAGTGTTCTCGCCATACTATTTACCTCCTATACCGTGTCACACTTTCCGTGATAGTCTGGATTTCTCTGTCCTTTAACGGCGGCTTACACTGCATTTGATTTACCTTACAGAGTTCGGCGTATATCTGCGCCTTTGTGTACCCGGTATTATGCAAGGCTCCCGCCAGAGACGTAAGGGAAAGATTTCTGCCGCCAGCCGGGATAGGGGGATATTCAGGAGCAAGAGGTATTTTGCCGTCTGCGGGCTTCTGGTACATAGGAGCATAAATCCGCTGCACCATTGAAGATTTGCCGTTTCCCGTTTTCTCTGTCTCAGGGAAGTATTTCTGCACCACATAGTCAATGGCTTCCTGATTTTCTATAATTTCTGGGAAGATAAGCACCTTCCCGGTCATTATAAAAAATCGTCTCGACTGGTAAATCTCCACGCCTTTCAGATTATTGCGTCCGTGAAATGGTAATTTCCCTTTTAGGAAGATATGTACCCCACGTCCACTTCGGGACTTCTCTGTGTAAGACTGGCAGTGCTGCATAATATCAGCGCAAAGGGGTGTCATCAAGCCGTCATCAAATCCCACGTCAATATCTATCCCTACAAGGTCACTGCCTGCAAATACAAATCCCAAGTGGTCATAAAGCCCATCCTTTACCGCCGCTTCTGCCTGGTCAAAGGTTGCCCAGGTTTCAGGGGCGGTAGAGGAAGCAGCTTTCTTTTCAAAGGCTTTCATAGGGATTTTGGAATTATCCCAGGCACACACCCACTGGGGCAATTTTTTCAATTCATCTGGTATTCTGGTATAATCCATTACCCCACGCTCCTTTACTCTGTGTCGGTGATAAGTTCGCTATACGGCAAATCTTTAATCCAGCCGCAGAAGTCCAGCCATTCATTCAGCTTATGATTTTTCCGACTGTGATAGATATTCCTGAGAACAGCATAGTTAAGCTGTACCGTTCGTCTTTGGTTATATGACGTAGGAAGAAGCTGTATCATCTGCCACCAGTACGCCTTGTCTTTTGTGTCCAGATAGCAGTGACGGGCTTCATTCAGAGCCATAATCACATAATCCAGTGCTTCACTATACATGGGGTCACAGTTCGGAACATTGCCGATATGCTCCATGCTAAAGTCATCATAGGTAAATTCTTTTGCCTGGATTTTGTGCATTGTGGAGCAGGAATTGGCAACCGTACCTACCTTATAGGTGTCAAACTCCTTCCACCAGTAGAGAGGGGCGGTAATGTCAACCGTGACGGTAATCATCCGCATAAACTTCCCGTGGTCATTGCCTGCTGCCCTTAACTTTTTCATAAGAGCCAGGTCGTTTTCACCTATTGCATAGCAGCGATACGGGGTACAGTCATGTTCTTTGGGAACGCATACCCCTTCACGGTCTACAATTCCACATTTACCACAATCCACAGCCGGGTAACTGTCAGATTTTGCCCAAGAGTTCAACGGATTTCTCATACCACGAATAGCCGTTTCCCAGCCGTAAGTTTCTGTATGTTCAAACTTAATCATTCCATACCTGCCTTTCTGCGAACTTTCATGTAGTCCTTATATCCAAGGTCATTCAGTTTTGCCGCCTTATGTAATGCCTGCTTTTTAGTCCCGTAGGTATTCGGGATAGGAGAGGGGTCGCTCACTTCATGGACATAGTAACGGCTACTCCCTCTTTCCTTCGCAATCGTATATTTCAGTTCCATCTTTTTTAGTTTCCTTTCCAGTTCTTCAAGAATGTAATCGGGATTTACTTTGCTGAGTAATGAATACCAGTCAGAGTGAAAGAACCTCTTTATTTCCTTCACATTACAATCTGCGGTCTCCACAGCAAATCCACCCCGCAGGTCAACATAGTCATCTGCTGCCTGCTTTACGATTGCAATTTTCAGATTTTCAATACCGACTGAGGAGAGTCCCCCCGTGACTGCTTTTCCCATTGCTCATACATCACATGGATTTCCTTTCTGCAATCTCAGCCATCTTTGCAGCATTGAGCCGGGTATCTCCGTGGACTCTGCTGTAAGACAGATAGCCGTTCATGCGGTCTATCTTTGTCAAGTTCCTGCTGCCACACTTCGGGCAAACGTCCATTTCCAACTCCTGGTGTCCACAGTCATCACAGTATGCCAGGGAGAGGTTCACACCTTCATAATATCCCAGCTTCATAGCCCGCTTTACCAGCGTTCTTACGGCTTCGATATTGTAATCTACAGGGTATCTCACATACTGGATTTTCCCACCGTTGAACAGGTTCCAGAACCGCCCCTCCAAATCCTGCTTCTGAATAGGGGTAATATCTTCGGTCACATGGCAGTGAAACGAGTTGGACACATACGGGCGGTCAGAAACGTTATGGATAACCCCGTACTTTTTGCGGAACTGCTCAACCTGCAATCCACAAAGGCTTTCGGCAGGCGTACCGTAAATTGCATACAGCCAGCCGTCCTTCTGCTTGAACTCATTCACCTTGTCATTGATATGGTTCATAACTTCCAAGGCAAAGGCTCCGTCCTCTGCAATGGACTTTCCGTTATAAAGTTCCTGCAACTCATTGAGAGCCGTAATACCAAAAGAGGAAGTCATAGGTTTCAGAAGCGGCTTGATTTTATCGGTAGGTTTTAAGTGACCGCCGTAAAAACCTCCCTCACAGTAGGCAATCGGGTTGGTACTGGCTTTCATTTCCCCCAGATATTCATAAGTGCGTTTGTGAATACCTCTAATCATTTCCAGATAGTAGTCAAGCACCTCATAGAAGTCTCTGTTTTCCTCTCGTGCTTTTGCCAGTATCATAGGCAGGTGAAGGGAAACTGCGCCGACATTAAACCGCCCGACATATACAGGCTTGTCATCTTCGTCAGCGGGAGTCATGCCGCCACGTTCAAACCACGGGGAGAGAAAAGCCCTGCACCCCATAGGGTGAACCACTCTGCCATACTTTTTGTACATTTCAGCCACATAACCTTCTCCAGTAAGAGAAAGCCAATCAGGGTACATGGTCTTTGCGCTGCACTGAATACCTGCTTCAAACACGTCCTCATTGATACAGCCCTCACCATGAAGGTTTTCGTCATAAAGGAAAACCAGTTTCGGGAACAGAACGGGCTTCTTATTCCCAGGCTTACCCTGTCCGTTCTTATGCACGTCAAGGAAAGTGATTGCTGCCATTTTTCCGAACGTGTCGGTTGCCAGCCCAAAAGTCATTGTGATAAAGGGGTAATCTCCACGGGAACTGCCAACTGTGTTCAGCTTCATTTCAATTCCCTGGAAACCCTGCTCAAAATCACGGCGTACCTTCTGCATAGCCCAGTCTCGGACTTCCGTAGTAAAAGTCTGCTGATTGCGAATTTCCATATACTCAGCCACATACTTTTTGTAGGACTTCTCAGCATAGGGGGAGAGGATTTTATCAACCTCCGGGACGGTAAAGCCGCCATACTGCTGAGAAGCAGTGGCAAGGATAATATCTCCCATCACATCAAAGGCAGTATCAAGGGTTTTCGGTTCGTTGTACCAAACATTACCCATTTCAAAACCACCCGTCATAATGGAAGCAATATCGCAGAGACAGCAGTTCATGGTGTCCAGACGGGCAGACTGGTCATGGATATAAATATAGCCATCCTTGCAAGCCTGCAACTCGTCCTGAGTCATAAAGAACTTCCGATACAGACGCTTGTTGAGTTCGTTGAAAATCAAGCAGCGTTTTGTGGCAACCAGGGCAGAGTCCGTATTGGCATTTTCCTTATCTCCGATAAAACGAATAGACTGGCTTTTCTGATATACCTTGTCCATAAGATGAACAAAATCCTTCTTATAGTTACGATAATCCCGATAGGACTTTGCAACTCTCGGTTCCACATCATCCAGAACCTTCTCCACCATATTGTGCATTTCTGCAACGGGTACGGCTCCAAAGAACTTGTCATAGACCATAGCGTTGACTCTTGCCACAATATCCGCATACTGGCTTTCAGTCAGTTCCACCATAGCCCTTGCAGCAGATTTATGAACAGCGTTCACAATTTTCTGCTCATTGTAATCTTCCAGTGTTCCATCCTTCTTAATGACTTTCATACAGTACCACCTTTCCTTCCTTTAAAGTTTGCGGTACATCAATCACTCTCTGATTGATAGACCCCGCCCAGTGATAATTAACGTCTTTCAGTTCTTCCTCAAAGCGTCCATCCACCAGAACGTCCACATACTTCATAACGGTAGGAAGATATTTGTTTGCCATAATTTCATCCCAGGTGTACCCCGTATAAACCCAGATTGTCTTTTTCGGGAACCTCTGCTTAATATCCTTCATCAGAAGATATACACAGGCACGATTAGAAGGGTGTAACGGGTCTCCACCAGAAAATGTTATCCCTGCAATATACGGCTTCTTGAGAGCGTTGAAGATTTCCTTCCTTTCACGCTTCCCAAATACCAAGCCGTCATCAGGGTTCCAGGTGACGGGATTTTGACAGCCCTTACAGTGGTGTTCACACCCTGATACCCAGAGAACTACTCTCAGTCCGTCACCGTTGTTCATATCATCATGGGTGATATTGTGATATTTCATCACACATCACCTTCTGCCCTATGAAGGGAGTGCTGAGTGTCAAAGCCCTCTGGGTAACGGGCTTTCAGCTTATCAATGTTAAGCTGCATAACATCATCCATCCCAAAGTCCAGTGCTTCACACGCTTCCGCAATCATCCACAGGCAGTCACCAAGTTCTTTCTTGATATGCTCCTTGTCAAACGGGTGTCCCTGGTACACCTTCTGTAAAATTCCTGCAACCTCCCCAGCTTCGGAACTCAGCCCAAAAACAGCATGGTTCAGACGGTCGTTTTTCTTGTCAGCAGGAATACTGCAAGTTCTCATTGCCAATTTCTGATATTCATTTCCAGTCATGGTTCATCCTCCTTTAGCATTTTCCAGCGGAACTTTCTATCTGTAGGAACTCTACCTTCATCTTCTGCCTGAAAACGCTTGTCATAGTCATGTACTGTATGACCATCAGGCTTAAATGAAACAGGACTGTCATTGTCCCATTTGAGTAAAAGTTTCCACAAATCAGGGTAGTTCTTTCTCAGTAATCGCAACTGGCTTACCGATTGATTATGGCAAAACCAACAACCACCTCTCGCAATGTCCGTATAGATAGGGGAGAGAAGGTCATTTTCTTCACACCATTTACGGCAATAGGCTTCGTCCCATCCAATTTCTACTAATGGAAGAATAATGCCAGGGCGTGAGTGCCTTTCAATTCGTTCAGGTTCATCTGCTGCAATTCCTAAATACTGTACAATACTTGTATCAACCCCTTGCACTTTGGGGCTATAAAAACACATCGTTTTTAGCTTTTGGCACCAAGTCCCTCTTTTTACAGAAACAGGAAAACCGTAGATTGTTCCCTGATTTTTCTGATTTCTCCTGCTCGGAACATGATAAAATAGTTTCTCGTATGTCAGCTTTTGCAAGTTTATCAAGCACTCTGGTTTTGAGCCTTGAATTACACCATGCTCCGTTTTTAAACGGGAAGCCATAGATTGTGCCACATCTCTTACCTGTTTCAAACTCTCTGTAGAATAAATCTTCGTATGACAGAACTCTCTCTCTCTCTCTCGACTGCCGCAATATGTTCAACAGCAATTCCGTAACGTTCTTTGATAATCCTGTCAGCTTTTTTCTTAAAATCCACCATAGGTGGTAAATCAGCAGGAATGGTATCTGTAGCCCAAACTTCCGCATGAATAATACGGTCTAATGGCAACCCTAAAAGTTTAATTGCTTCCAGGCAAGCCAGTGAGTCTTTGCCATAAGAGAGGGACAATATGTACTGTTTTTCTTTCAATGTGTCCCCCCCCCATCAAACTTTGAGAATTTTCGCCGCCACCATATCAGCGGTATGGGTGTAGAGTACATTAGGGTACTGCTCAATCGCCGCTCCATAAGCGTTCCAGTTCTCCTTATTGTCATAGGCTCCCATGTGCCATCTGATACAGAGAATTTCTTCATCTGTAAGGTGAAGGAGCGACTGAGCCATAATGACTGACTTATCACCATGCCCTGTCAAAGTAAGTCCCGTGTTATACTCGTAGGTGTCATCAGGCTTACGAATATAGTTGTCGCATTTGCACAGGTCGTGGAGCATACCAATCAGGTAAGGACTCTGAGGACGCTTCCATTTGAGTTCCAGCCGTTCAGTGAGGGAAAGAAGCGTTTTGGTCACGGCAAAGCTATGGTCAAACAGTCCTCCGGGATAATTCCCGTGATACTTCGTAGAAGCAGGAGCGTCAAAGAAACCAATACTTTCAAGGTTTGCAATGAGTAGCGTTACCGTCTTTTTGTCAAAGACCTCTTTCATAATCTGGTAAAACAGCCGCACACGTCCGTTTTTATCCATGAATTAACCTCCATTTCTTTATTTTTGACATTTTCAGATATAACCATTGGAGAGTTTAGGCGTAAACCTTAACTCTCCGCAGGTCATCTTTCTCACCCTAACAAAGTGTCAAGGTCAAATCCACCTTTCTTTGCGGTATGCGCTGTCTCAGGCGAGTTTATTGCAGGAGCAGGCTTCGTCTCCTTCTTAGGCGCAGCGGTTTCTTCGTCAAAACCATCCGCAGGCTCCTTATCACCCAGCCGCACAAACTTGAGCATTTTCCCAGGGGTACGATTGCTTTCTACTTCCTCATGGTCAACCTCACAACGGATAAAATGCCCTACCAAATCTTCATGGTCGATTTCCGTAAGGGAAAAATCATTCAGTGCGGTCTTTGCAAAGTAGCTGAAAGCGTTCAAGCCACCCTGGTTCGGCTCCCCGTTAGAGTCCAGCAGAGAGAACCGTTCAACGTGTTTCTGCCCGGAAGCAAGCTGCATGGTAACTTCCATCTTGCCAAAATCCTCTTTATAGTTGACCTTGACAATCTGGAAAACATGAGTGCCTTTCGGGATAAGGGAAAACCCCTCACTCAAACCAATTTTTGCCATTGTAAATTCCTCCTTATAGTTTTCGTAATATATCCAGAGATTGTGCCTTTAAGGTATCAATCCGACTGGTATCGGGGTAGAGTTTTCGGAACAGGTGTTCCAGCATGGTAACAGCAATCGAATTGCCAGCCATCTTATAAATCTGTGTTTTGGAAATACCATTGGACGCAAGCACTTTATAATCACTGTCTGTAAATCCCATCAGTCTGAAATACTCTTTAGGTGTCAGCTTTCGGTATCTCCCGTTATCCTCTATTTTCACCTCACGTCCCCCCCCACTAACGGTTTTCAGTGTTGGGGCAAGCCCTTCTGGTGAATAGATACGGTTCATCTGGTCATTACCGTAATGGTTCAAATCTGCCGCCTGAATGATTTTCATAGGCACAATTATCACTTTCGGGTCTTTGCAGTCTCTTGATAGGAGCGTGGGGCATATCCCCCCCCTGTCTGCAATATGACCAGGGTGTTTATCATTGTGAGAAATGACGCTTCGGGTCTTATCCTCTGAAAGATAAAATGCTTCTGGCACATCATCCTCCAACATATCAGCAAGACAACATGTAAGAGGAATTGGGTCAGGGAATTGGAAAGAGCCACTATCAATATCCTTACGGATTGATACGATAATCACTCGTTCCCGTGATTGAGGAATACCATAATCAGCAGCGTTCATTACTTTCCAGTAGCAGTTATAGCCCGCTTCGTCCAGAGAGTTCAGAACAATATCAAAAATGCCTTTCATGTTTTTACTGGTCAGGTTTTTCACGTTTTCTGCAATAGCCACTTTAGGTTTGCAGTGTTCGATAATCCTCAATGCGTCAAAGAACAACCCGCTTCGGGTCTTTTTCCCATCTTCACTTACAAATCCCTGTTTCTTTCCCGCAATAGAAATGTCCTGGCAGGGAAAGCCGTATGTAATCAAGTCAACATCTGAGGAGAGAACGGTTTCATCCACCTTTGTAATGTCCCACAGATTTTTACTTTCGGGGATATGGTGTATCAAAGAATATGCCTTACTTGCGTACTTATCTATCTCACAATAATTTATCAGTTCATACGGTACGCCAATGTTGAAAAGGGCTTTCTCAAAGGCTCCTATACCGCTGAATAAGCTGATATATTTGAGCAAAGGGCATTACCCCCTTCTCTTGTTATGAGAATGACGGCTTTCATAAATTCCGTAGCAGACTGCGACTCCAATAACCAGAGCCATTTCCACGAACAGAGTAGCCAGCACTCCCAGAACAAACGCATTTACATACATAATTACTTATCCTCCCGTTTCTTTGCTGTAAACCTGTACTCAGGGGTTTCCGTCTCGCTTACATACTTACTGTAAACCCCGTCTTTTTCCATAGCCCCTACATCAAACTCCTGCTTCTTTTTGATTGATACAGAAGTCACCCAGTTGTAAGAGCCGCCCTCAATCGTCACAGTCTTGTCACCCGGCTTAAACTGTTTAACCGCAGCCGCCTTAATCAGTTCTTTCAGCTTTTTCAGCCGCTTCTCGTCATCTGCGATTGTGGCAGATACCGTTTCAATATGGCTCATAAGGCTTTCTGCTTCTTTTACCAGAGCGTCCAAATCCGTGTCAGGAGAAAGATTGTTGTCCCGCAGCACTTTCAGAATATCAGCGTCAGCCTTTTCGTCATACTTAGGGGACACGCCGCCCTCCACATGAGTTTTCCACCATTTCTTCACCTGCTCAATGGTCTTTTTCAGGGTAGGATAACGCTCAGACAGCTTAAAAGGACGAACAATCGTATTCTTTGTGCTGCACTGATAATCTTCCGGGCGTTCATAATCCTTTTCCTCAAGGAAGGAACACACCATGATAACGTCATCCACCCCCAGAAGGTAAGCATAGAGAGCCGCCTGCAAAGCGTAATATTCAGGCACATCATCCAGCCAATCCTCACTGCGCTTCGTGGTTTTCATTTCCAGTACGGTAGTAGGCTTTCCATCCTTATCTACCAGCAGATAGTCCCACATTCCACCAAAGATAGGCGTATCATGGAAGAAGTCACCCCAGGTCTTTTTGAAGTAATCTTTCCCGTACATATCTGTAGGGGAAATGAGGTTACTCATAAAATAGGACTTCTTCATAAAGTTAGCCTGCTTCGGTTCGATAGTCTTACCAGCCACAGTGTAGATAGTGTCCTCAAACGGTTCCTCATAGGTTCTGGTGATTGCACACCAGGCATTGAAAGGGGTAGTCCACTGGTTCAGCCCCATAATCGCTGCAAACCGTGTACCCGTGATTTTCTTCGGTTTTTTCGGTGGGACAATCGTAATTGTTTTATCGTCATTCCACTTCATGGCTTATCCCTCCTTAAACGTACTCTCTCCACAGCTTTGAAAAAGTGCTTCTTCCATCTCCGCCCTTTTTGTTCAGCCGGGTAAATCCCGCCCGCAACATATTGTGTCTTGCTACACTTCGTCTCAGTTTTCTCATGGTCTTTTTCCTCCAATTCAACAGCTTTATTCAGATACCAGATTGCCTTTCTTATATCCTCAAACCCATTCTTGCGCTTGTGACGGTAGATATATTTGAGTGCATTGCAGATACAAAAACTCTTTACCGCTTCCGTACCCTGGGTTTCCAGCATAACGTCAATACACTCAAATCTACCTGTTTCGTAATGGGCAGGGTGATTTACATTGTCATCCATCCTTATTCCTCCGTACCGTAAGACTCAATCATTTCACCAAGGTTCTTGATAAGCTGTTCGCAAGCCGAACGGGTCACAACGGTAAAGCCCTGAGTTTTCATGGCAATCTGCTGAACAAAATCTTCCTGAGTCTCGTCCTTTTCCAAAAGTTCCTTACAAACCTTCTTGAGAGCCGCAATCTGCAAAGCGTCAGCGTTGCCCTCAGTATCGGTCAGATTTTCCTTTGCTGCCTTACGCTCAGTAGCGGTAGCCGGGGGCTTCTGCTTCTTCTCTTTCTTTGTAGTCTCAGGGTTTGGGGCGGGAATTTCTGCTTCCTCTGTTCCTTCGTCCTCTGCCCCCAGAGTTGCGTCAATGTCATCAGGTTCCGTAATATCAAGAACGGTCATCCAGAGATAGCGCCGCAGATATGTAACGGAAGAACCCAAAGCCTGCATGGGGTTTGTGACTTCTTTTCCCTGATTGCTGATAATCGGCTTTACCTCACGATAAGGAACCGTGAAGGACAGCGGAGGTTCATTCACATCATCCGTGTTGAACACATTCATTACTGCCTTATCATCCGTAAACTCAATGTTGGTAGTAAGACCGACACGGGCGAAAATGCGGATTGCCGGGGGTACAATGTCCTCCAATTCAAAATACTTGAACTCAAGGTGCATATTCTTACCAGACTTCTTGATTTTCTGATTGAGGAAGTACAGCCTTGCCTTTGCCAACTTCTGCCGTACATTCATTCCTTCATAGATATTTGCCATTTCAAATTCCTCCTTAACCGTTGTTTCTGGGCTTAAAAATACTCTGAGCGACAAGGAACAAAATCCATAACCCTAAAGCCAGTTTCCATGAGAATACAAAGCCAAAACACAGGCTCAATACCCACACAATGAGTGCTGCCAGTCCGAAACTGAGGGCTTCAAGGGCAATGAGTAAAAGTAAGAAAAGAAATACTTTCATCTGCTTGTCCTCCTTACTCAACCACATACCAGTCATCAGCCAGCATATCAGTCTGAGAAGCAAGCCAACCTGTAACGTATGTACCGTCAGCAGCTTTCATATCAATGTGCGGATTGATAGTAACCGTGTCCTGTTTCTCGTTCTGGTAGAATTTCTTGACTTCCTTGACCTTCATGTGGTCAGCGGGAACCTTATTACCAGGGCAAAGCACAAGAAACATTCCCTTGCCGTTCCAACCCTTGCGGGCAACCTTCTTACCGTTCTTGAGAGCAGAAAGGGCGTAACCAAAGGAGTGAATTTTTTCTACCTTCGGCTCCTGCACAACCTCCCAGTCATTACAAAGTCCCCATGCCAAGGTGTAAGGAAATAAGTCAGCCGCAGGAATTTCTTCACCTTCCTCAAAGTGGTTAATAAGACAACCTTTGTTGTCCAGATACCAATAAGCATTTTCCCACTGCTTTAACTTGATTTTTGCTCCCTTTTCCATCATGGGTGCTACTTCTGTAAACTTCATAGTCTTATCCTCCTTAATCGAATAATGCTAAAGACTTCTTTTTGAGTGAGTTAATCCGTCTGGTATTTTTTCTGGGCGGCTTAATACCCAAAAAGTCATTGATATACTTCTTTGCCAGTTTGACATACCACTTTCGGTCAACTACCTCTATGGAGAGATTGTTGTTATTGTCAATGGCACAATGCGTGGGAAGTCCAGCCACTTTAGCGTCTCTACCTGTAACAGCGTGGGTTTTATAGACTGTTCCTTTGCTTTTGTCTGATATCGCATAGACACGGTTCACTTTCTGAACAATCACTTTTTCCCCGCCAACCAGGTGATAGCACTGAGAATACTTACCTCCCGCCTTTGCGATAAGCTGAAAATCCAGAATGTTCTCACTTGCCGCAATGGTTTCCTCTGGAGGAGTACCGTCAATGAAATACTGCTTTATCGCCCTTGCGACTACTACAGCATTATTGTTGATATTAAAGGCTCCCGCAGGAGCAATCCCCCGCACAAGCTGTCCACCTTTGACTTTCGGCTCCCCGCCGTCAGCCGGGACTTCCACATAGTTGTTTACGTCCTTCTGAACAATCTTGCGAATAAAATCTTCTTCCAGTTCAAAACCTGTTCTGTCCTGCCATTCCTGGGTGATTTCCTGATATTTTGCTTCATCCTCATGGTCAAAACTCACCATGATACCATCTGTGTTAAGCTGAATGATTTTCAAAGTAGGACACTCAGCAATCAGGTGTTCGGAAAGTTCCAAGAGGAAAAGCTGCCCAGAAATGCACACGGAACGTCCCATCAGGGGGTCATACAGGTCATTGAACGCCGTTCCGTCCTTACCATTCAGCATGGCTCCGTATGTTGTATTAAGAACCAACTTCAAAGCGTTTGCAGTGGCTTTATCGCCTGCCTTTTTAGCGGCAACTCTTTCTTCCAGTGTGTCCTCAAACATCTTCGGAGACGGCATATTGCGGCTGCAATAACCCATAAGCGTCATCAAGTGCGGATAGTAGCTTGCCACGTCTTTGTTGCGAATTGTGCGTGTTTCCGTGGCTTCTTCCACATAGGTAGGAATTGCGCCGTGAATACCACCATAAGCGATAGTGCAGGGGCAAACACCCACCATGATTTCCAGTTTGCTACTGAACAGTTCATCATTCGGTATGCGGTCATCTTTCATGCGGTCAAAGAAGTCAAATACCCCTTGAGGGATATATTGCCGTAACAGCTTTTCCGGGTATTGATAGTTCCTTTCGTCATTCCAGGGCTTTTCAGGCTTTTGCGCTTTCAGATAAACAGAGGTCAGTTTTGCATTGGTCATGTACATTGCCTGTCTATCTGTCAGGTTTCTCGCTTTACCCAGAGTGACTTTGTTTTTCAGATACGCTTGCCGCAGGTGATACAGCTTCTCAGTAGCGTCCACGTCATATTTGCAGTAGTAAATGGTTTCCTGCAATTCTTTCTCTGAGAGCCTATGGGTAATATTGAAGTCAACCTCAGTTTCCTCAATCGGTATTCCCAGGTGGGCTTCAATCGCTTTAAGAGACAACCCAACCTGGCAATCGTCCATAAGGTCAAAGCTGTCAAAGTATACTCTGTACTCTCTGAGAACGGGTATATCCCATCCGTTGACTTCCTCCACAATGATAAGGTCATTGATTTCCTTAATCTGTTCGGGAGTAAGCCCGCACATCACCCCTTTTAAAATGAAATTGTCATAGTGCTTGTTGTTAAATCCTCCCAGGAACGGGTTGCGCTCCATGAAAGCAACTACAGCGTCATTGTCATTATGGATAACTGTGTATTCCCCAGTGGCTATCTCTTTGAAAACGAACAGCCAATCGTGAGCGAACACCTCACAGTCAAAGATAAAAATGTCATTTTCCATCATTCACCCTCCAATATCACGCAACCGCACTTACGATAACTCGTGCAGCGTTTCTTGAAGGATTTCTGCAATGACCGTATGTAGTCTACATAGTCGTATGCAATGGGTTGTTCCTTCCCGTCAAAGGTTCTGGCAATTCGTCCCACACTCTGGACTATGACTGCATAATCCTTTTGTGGCGTGGTCAGATAAAGCCTATCCAACCGGGGTATATCCAGTCCTTCTTTCGCCAAAGCATAAGTGGCAAACAGGTAATGCTTCTTTCCAGAGCGCATATCTTCAAGTGCCTGTTCCCGTTCTGCTTTCAGCTTTTTGGTAGTCATTTTCCCATCAATCACCGCCGCCCGAACTTTAAGTGCCAATGGCAAACTTTCATACAGGCTTCTCAGGTGGTCAACTCTGTCTGAGAGGATGAGGTTGTAATGGTCACAGTTTTCCAAAAGGTCATCCATGATAATCTCATTCCGTTCCTCATTCTCAGTCAGGTAAGTAATCATCTTCGGATAATTGATAGTGCCGTCACTGTTTAAAAAATCTGAACTGAGTTTTACCCCTGTCCCTTTCGGCTGCACATGAACTGTCATTATCTTTGACTTCACAGCTTCATCAGGAACGGTATAAACCACTTCCCCAAGCATTGCGTAGGTTGCCTTTATCAATCCGTCAGCCCTATGCACCGTAGCGGATAGCCCGTATTTGTGCCTTGCCCTGAGAGCGTTCAGAACCCTTGAGAACTGCGTGACCGCCGTGGGCGTTCCGCTTACTCTGTGACATTCATCCACGATAATACAGTCCCAGGTATCACGGTATTGTTCCAAATCCAGTTTGCACATGGTCTGTATCGTGGCAAACGTCATAGCCGCCCCGATATTGACTTTTCCCTCTGTAATGGTTCCCATGAGGTCAGGAGAGAAGTATTGTTCAGCCCTGTTCTTACTCTGGGTTAGAAGGTCTTTCGTATGGGTCAGCCAAAGCGTCCTCACACCTAAATCACTGGCAAGAGCAATTCCCATCTGCGTTTTTCCGCTTCCAGCGGGGGACTGCAAGATACCGTAATGATTTATCAGCATGGCTCCTACAGCTTCTTCCTGATAGTCGTATAACGGCACAGAGCCGCCATATTTGACGTTTCTTTTTTCAGGGAAGTATTTCATTACCTCCCCTTCCAAAAGCGGCAGGATAGCCCTCAGACAGCCGAAAGGAAGGATTATAGCGTTGCCCTCAATCTCATATAGAATGAGCGTCCTGGGCGTGTTTCCCAGCCACAAATTCATCCTTGCTTTCTTCTGATACTCTGGGTTCGGCATTTCCAGATTTTTCTTGCACCAGGCAACCAGTTCCGGGGAAGGGTCAGTGATTTTCAAACGGCTTCCGATTTCCGTTATCATTCAAATTCCTCCACCCACTGTTTGAAGGTCTTGAACTCTGGGAACTCTTTTTCAGTAATACTCCCTTCACCGTATAACTCCCGCAGGCAAAGTTCATCAAAATGTACCATGTAAATCTGCCCTGTATTCAGCCGCATAGCAAAGTAACAATGCTCATTCCCTGTAGCTTCCCAGCGGGTCATAGCCCCTTCCTGGTTCGCTTCAATACGAGACAGGGTGAAAATGTTATTGGCACAGTCCTTGCAGTCAATCAGTACGGGAATACCATTTTTGACCGCTATCACATCTGCGGGCTGCCCTGTCTGGTTCTGCGCCATATTGTGCGCCCACCATCCATGTTCAGCCAGAAGTCTACAGAGTTCTTCTTCAAACTGATTTCCTATTGTTTTGTTCACTCGCTTCATGTAGTACCTCCCCTACACCCCACAAGGGGGTGTAGATTAAAGAACCCTGATTTTGAAAGCGGGACGAACGCCATTAGAGTTAGAAGCGTCGTCGTAGTCCGCACTGCCGTTGTCGTTGACATTGGCAAAGTAAGCAGCGGAGTCTCTACACTTATTCTGGAGCCAGTACCATTCCCAGCCACCATTCTTACCCTGAAATGCAATGCGGTTCCGTCTCTGCTTCATAGGCTTCCACTGCTGCACATACGGACTCTCGTACTCGCCATAGTAGTTCTCACCGAAAATCTCTTTTTCAGTTGGCAGACGGAGATAATCTCCATTTCCGAAAGGAACCATCATAGCCTTAATGTCGGCAGGGAAGCGGGCAATAATCTCAGTGTTCAGCTTCTTTCTGAGGTCACTGTCCTCATAGCCGCCCTCATTGGTGTTCGTATCGTTCATGGAATACTCGTCAGCCAAGCAGTCCACCAGACAGAATAGCATACCGTCATTTTCCTGCTGTACCGCCATTGCCTGTACCTTTTCGCCGTCTGTCAGTTTGAACTTGATAATATCTCCAACCCGGAAAGTATCAACGTCAGACTTAATCATTCTTTTTACCTTCATGGTAATATCCTCCTTCAAATCTCTTGCCGTACTTCTTCAAGTACCATTCTTCAAATTCTTTCTGGTGTTCCTTGTCCTGGAAGTAGGCTTTAACCCTTTTCGCAAGCAGGGAACCCAAAGCACTTTCTTCCATTTTCGGAAACATTACTTCTCGCCAACGAGGACAGAACCCTGTTCGTAACTGTCCAGAATATCGTTGGCAGTCTGGATGATTGAGTCGGCTTTTGCCCCGTTCCTCACCCCAGAAATGACAGAACTCATTTCCGTCTTGTCCGTGACAATGCCCCTCATGCGTAACTGGCTGATAAGCCAAACGTAAGAAAGACTGTGCTTCCTCAATCGTTCACGAATATTCTCACGTTCCTCCACGTCTCATGTACCTCCTTCCTTTGAGTATTCTTGTAAACAATAGTTGACAGAGAACTCCCCAAAGGTTATAATGAAGCTACCACACTCATAGACCATTGAGAACTCTCCGGGCAAAAAATATATCCCAGAGGGGCGTTATTCTTTTGCCTTTTTTTTTGTAAACAACTCTTGTTGACATACTCAGTATAATCCCGTAATTAGGGATTGTCAACCCCTAAATTTAAAAATTAGGGAAATATTTTGCCGTGGAGTCCTCAATTTAGGGAAAGGAACTTTTAGCATGATATTCTCGCAAAGATTGAAAGGACTTCTTGATGAAACCAGAACCACATGGAAAGAAGTTAGTGCAGCTTTAGGGATTGGCAAAAATCAGCAAAAATACTGGGAAGATAAGGATATTGCCCCTGATGGGAAAACGCTATGTAAACTATGTGAATATTTTCATGTTACTTCGGATTATCTGTTGGGGTTGAGTGACAGCAAAACACCGCAAGGGAATAATCTCACGGAAGAAGAACGCCTCTTACTGGAAGCCTACCGTTCAGCCAGCACCCAGGGACGTTTCCATATCATTCAGGTTTGCATGAACGAAAAAACAACCGCACCCAAAGGGGAGGTAGTTGCCGGGTGATTGACTTAGCAGAATGGAGGAAAAACCATGTTTGAGGATGTAAAAACAGCCTGCCTTTACGTCAGATTTTCCAGCCATAATCAGACGGAACAATCCATAGAAGGGCAGACCAGAGTGTGTCAGGAATTTTGCCAGCGGCACAATATCAAGATTGTAGAGATTTACGCAGACAGAGCTACGTCTGCCAGCAAAAATACTGAGAAGCGTGTTTCCTTTCTCAAGATGATAAAGGACTCAGAGAAGGGATTGTTTGACGCAGTAGTGGTCTATAAATTAGACCGTTTCGCCCGTTCCCGATATGACTCAGCCACATATAAATACCGCCTGAAAAAGAACGGCGTACAGCTTATCTCAGCCACGGAAAACATAACCAATAGTCCAGAGGGTATTATCCTTGAGTCCGTTCTGGAAGGTATGGCTGAGTTCTATAGTGCCGAACTCTCCCAGAAAATCAATCGTGGTATGCGGGAGTCAGCCTATAAGCACAATTCCATAGGCGGCGCACTCCCCTTGGGATATAAGACCGTGGATAAGAAGTTGGTCATAGATGAAAAGACCGCCCCTATTGTGCGGGAAGCCTTTACCATGTATGCAGAGGGTCACAGCGTTGCGGAAATTTGCAGGATATTCAACGCCAGAGGGTATAAGACCTCAAAGGGTACAGAGTTTGGCAAAAACTCATTCAGTAAGATTTTTCGTAATGAGCGGTATATCGGCACATACACTTACCATGACTACAGAGCAGAGGACGCTATACCAGCCATCATTGACCGTGACTTATGGGACAGAGTGCAACTTCGCTTGAAGAAAGTAAAAAACTCTCCCGGCAGAAACAAAGCCAAGAGAGTTTATCTGTTATCAGGGAAACTATTCTGCGGTCACTGCGGAGAATCAATGAACGGAAACTGCAACGGAAACAAATATGCGTTCTATGAGTGCTATGGGAAGAAGTCAAAGTATAACGGCTGCCAAAAGAGAAACCTGCGAAAAGAATATATTGAAAGACTGATAGCCCAGGACGCACTCTCTTTGCTCACAGACGAAAATATAGAACACCTTGCCACGGTTGCCTGTGAGCGAAACGACTATGAGATTGAGACTGGTTCACCCATCCCTGTTATCAGAGACAGAATACACCAAACTGAGGTCTCTATCAATAATCTCACCAAAGCGATTGAAACAGGAGCCACGCCAGACGCACTTGTAAAACGTATGGTGGAGCTGGAACGGGAAAAGAAAGACCTGTCTACCCAACTGAAAAAGGAAGAAGAACTGATTGTGCCGCTTGAGAAAGAGCAGGTCATATTCTGGCTTGAGAAGTTCAAGGACGGGGATATTGAGGATGAAGAATTTTGCAGACTGCTCATAGACCTCTTTGTAAACTCAGTGACCGTATGGGATGAAGATAACGATATGCTCAAGGTCACAATCGCTTATAATCTCACCTCTTTACCGACAAAAACGTACCGCCTTACAAAAGACGGTACGTTGTCGGATTTCACGGGCAATGCACCAGGATCGCCAGCACGGTCTGTGCAATCAGCGCCCCGGCTGTCTGCGGTGCGCAGCGGCCCGGCAGGGCCAGGGCGTGCTCGGCGTGCAGACCCAGTTCCTCGGCGGCGGCAAAGTCGGTGCCGCCGGGCTTTGATGCCAGATCTACGATCAGGCTGCCGGGCCGCAGAGCCGCCAGCACCGGCTCGGTCAGCACCGGGGCCGGGATGGTGTTCACCACCGTATCAAAGGCCGGAGCCAGCGCGGCCAGCCGGGCAAGCTCTGCACCCCGCAGACCAAGGCTCTCGGCCAGCGCACGCTGTTCGGCGCGCCGGGCACAGACAGTCACATTTGCCCCCAGTGCCGCCAGCCGCGCCCCCAGCGCCTGCCCCACCGGGCCAAAGCCCAGCAGCAGAAGGTTTGTGCCCCACAGGGTACGGGTGCGCTCGGCCAGCAGGATGCCAATGCAGCCCTCCGCCGTAGGGATGGCATTGTACACCGTCAGCTCCGGTCGGGCAAAGTAATCCACCAGCTCCACGCCAGCTTTCTGTGCGATGGTCTTTGCCTGAACTGAGAGCCTGCCGCCCAGTGCCACCGCGCCGGGTTTTGCGGCCCGCAGCAGCTCTGCCAGCGGGGTGCGGGCCGCATCCAGCGGCAGAGGCAGCAGGATATAATCTGCCAGTGCAACCTGCTCGGCTCCGCCCACCGCATAACCTGCCCGTTCCAGCACCCGGCCTGCCGCCGCCTGCCGGGCATCGGTGCCCACCACCGCAAACAGCTTTTTCGCTTCCATGCCGCATCCCCCTTTGCCTGCTCGTGGGCCATCCTATGCAGGAGAAATATTTGTTGTGAAAAAACTCCTCCAGCTTTCGCCGGAGGAGTTTTTTATCACGATTATAGAATACGCCGCCCTGACATCCGGCACATCTTTTATTTTACGAACTTTGCCACAGCACGGGCTACGATGCCGCCCAGAATGCCGGAGACAAGGAACTCGGCCACGCCCTGCACGCCGACCAGCAGCACCACGAACATGAAGGGGTTCGCAGCACCCTTGACGGACACGAGGTTCTGCACGTAGTCACAGCCGTAGAAGGCCAGCACGATCCAGCCCATGAAGAACACCGTGTTCAGGAACGGGGCGCTCATGGCGCTGAGGATGTAGCTCCAGGTGCCGGGCTTGTCAAAGCGCTTCAGGCCGCTGAAGATCAGGCCGCAGCACAGGCCCATCAACACGCGCATACCCACGCACAGGATAAAGGTGTTCACAGGGCTTACCTGAAACAGCGCACCCGTCATAGCGGAAGCACCGGTGATGGCATCGTAGAAGCTCACTGCGCCGAACACACCGCCCAGCAATGCGCCCACAGCGGGGCCCATGGTGATGGCACCCACTGCAATGGGAAGGGTCAGGAAGCTCATGTACAGCGGGCCCACAGGCACACTGCCCAGACCCACCATCTTCATGACCAGCTCAATGGCAACCAGCAGCGCCACACGGGTAAGAGTTTTCGTATTTTTCATATTCAGTTTTCCTCCTGCTGCCGTTCCGCCCTATACGTCGGATACGGCGCAAACCTGCCCGCTCTATGCGGGTTTTAAAGTAAATATTCAAATAATTTGGAGCGCGTTTTGTCAGGGCGTGTTCCAATGGGAAAGGCTTTTTCAGTGGTCGCACGGGAAGCGGATGCCCGCATTGCGGCGGGCCACCGTGAGCACACGGCTCACCGCGATGGTGGTATCCTGCATCCGGCCGCACAGCTCCTGATCTCCGCTCTCCAGCGCACGGGCAAAGGCTTCAAACTCTGCCGCCTGCCGGGGCCTGCCGCCATTCAGGTTATAGTGCTCTTCCTTGCCCTCGTTAGGGTGGAAGGTGATGCCGCCGCAGCAGTTGGCGGTGGACTTCTGCAGGATATAGCCCTTCGTGCCCTGAATGATGTACCGGGCCGGGGCCGCGCAGTCCTTGGCGGCGATGCTCACGGCCTTGAAGCCGCTGTAATCCATGGTCAGGATGCCGCTGGTGTCGATGCCGCGCTCCATGTTGGCGGTATATTTGGCCTGATTCGGCTCCCCGAACAGGCCCACGATGTAGCTTACATTATATACGCCAAGATCCATCAGGGCACCGCCGGCACAGGCCGGGTCAAAGGCAGGCTGTACATCGCCTGCACAGAAGGCATCGTACCGGCTGGAATACTGGCTGAAATTGCACTGTACCAGCTTCACGGTGCCAATGCGGGGCAGCAGCTCCCGGATCTTTGCGTAGTTTTCAAGGTACTGGGTGGTGATGGCTTCAAACAGGAACACCTTTTTGTGCCGTGCCAGATTTACCAGTTCTTCAGTCTGGGCCGCCGTGGGTGCCAGCGGCTTTTCCACAATAACATGTTTGCCTGCTTCCAGCGCCACGCGGGCATAGCGCACATGCTGCAGGTTCGGCACTGCAATGTACACCACATCCACCCACTGCAGCAGTTCCAGAAAATTGGTGGTGTGCTGCGGCACGCCGTACTGGCCGCAAAGGCTCTGAGCCAGCTCGGCGCTGCGCTCGGTGCTGCAGATGGCCTGCACCGTAAAAGGCGTGTGCTCT
>ENA-ORSI01000552-ORSI01000552.1-human-gut-metagenome-genome-assembly--contig:-NODE-552-length-39789-cov-4.885967_pt1 | contig 39789 bp, 31 predicted proteins | sample MGYA00242187_ERZ509154 | MGnify/ENA primary metagenome ERZ509154 (study PRJEB26280, sample SAMEA2338627) | human gut metagenome | biome: human gut; feature: human-associated habitat; material: faeces...
CAGTATGCGTTCTGAAATTTACTATCCGCGAATAAACGGAGATAGTTCTGGATTCCCGTAAATTTCATGAGCTTTTTTATAAACCATATTTTTGGTTTCTTCCGCAGAATTTTCTAAAACCGGAGTATATAATTTATCATGGATGATTTTAAGCTCTTCACAGCTATCAGCAATTTTATTAGTATTAGTTATAACTACTTCTTTTTGAAGGCCCGAATCTAGAAAAGAAAATTGCTCAAGCATTTCTTCGGTAGTCATAAAATACATATTAGGAACTTCAATATCACTATGGTTTAAAGGGTGTATTTTACCATTGGCTTTTTGATTAATAATAATTTTACGATATATTAAATCATCTGGACGTAAATTATGAACATCTCCAGTAGCTACTGGGAGTTTACCAATATTTTTGGCAACTGTAATAAGATGTTTAATATAATTATTATATTCCATTATACTATGAAATTTTTTATCAAGGCCAATAATATGCGAGCAAGCTGTCGCCGGATTTACTTCAATATAATCATAAAAATTCATTATATCGATTAATTCATCATCAGTTAACCCTTGTCCTTTTTCAAATACTTCTCCGTTGATACAGCCACTTCCTACTAATAAGCCTTCACGAAGCTCGATTAGATCTGTCCGGGGAATTTTGGGTTCTTTGCCTTTGTATAAATATTTGGTATTTGCTAAACTTATAATTTTAAACAAGTTTTTTAAACCAACTTTATTTTTAGCAATAACAGTAATATGAAAAGGTCGTGCAAATTTGATTGCGTTTTCTTTGTCAGCTAACTTTTCTAAGTCTAAAGTAGTTTTAATATTTTGTTTTTTTAATTCATAAAGCATTTTATAAAAACATTTGCTAGTTCCTTCACAGTCATAGTCAGCTCGGTGATGTTTATCTTCGTCCCACTCCACTTCTAAGTTTTTAACTAAAGTAGAAAGCTTATGATTACGCCACGAAGGATACATATTACGTGCTAAGCCCATAGTATCAATTACAGTATTATTGAACTCTTTAAGATGGTACTTTTCTACAGCGTTAGAAATAAACGATATATCAAATTGGGCATTATGAGCAACAAGTGGTAAATCTCCGACAAATTCTAAAAATCTTCTCGTAACATTTTCTTCGGTGTCTTTACCTACAAGCATATCATCAGTTATATTAGTTAATTCCGTAATTATTTTAGGAAGAGGGGTTGGACATGCTATAAGTTCATCAAATCTATCTATAATCTCATCATTTTTTACTTTTACTGCTCCAATTTCAATCAATTGATCAGTCCGACTATTTAAACCAGTTGTTTCAGTATCATAAACAACATATTCTTGATCAAATAGATTATACTCTTTATTTTTAAAAACTATATTTGCTTCGACATCAACAACATTAAGTTCTGCTCCATATAAAGCTTTAAACTTATCTTTATCTTCTTTGCCTTTATTAAGTTTACTTACAGTATTAAAGACATCTGGGTAAGCTTGCAAGCAGTTGTGATCCATTATTCCTACTGCTTTGTGCCCGAGCTTAGATGCAAATTTAACAAGGGTTCCAGCATCAATAACACCATCCATCATGCTCATCATAGTGTGAGCATGTAACTCTACTCTTTTTTCTTGAGCTTCATCTTTTACCTTTATATCTTTTGAAGGAATGGATTCAATGTTTTTAGCGTTAATAACCATTTGCTTAATATAGTTATCCATTTCGACATTACCATGGATTCGATACCAGTCTCCTTTATTTAACTTTTTGTTAATTTCAGCAAATTCTTCCTCATCGAATCTAACGAGTTTCATTAAATAACTGTCGGTTTTATCACTAACCTTTAAATTCATGATAAAAATTGGGCCTTTTTTCCCTTGCCGTTCAATAACTTCCTTATCAAAAATGTAGACTTCAACAATAATATTGCGCGTTTCACCTAAAATATTGTTTAAAGCAGTAACGTTACCATCTTTATGACTCCCAATTATAATTGGAGAATCTTCTTTTTTCACTTCAATGCTAGTTCGATCATGCTCAATTTCTTCTTGAATTTGTTGCCTTAAATCTTCGCTAATAACTATTTCTATTTTTAAATTACCTAAGCCATAACGATTAAGTTGATTAATGAGTTCTCTGCTTTCAAAAAACAAATCATTTTTTTCAAATTCATTTAAAACATGAAAATATAATGTATTATCAACAATGTCAATATCCGTTTTCTTTAGTCCTATTAAAGATGGACGCCTTATAATTATTTCATCAATAAAATAATCCAAATAGGATTTTATATCTTCAAAAGTTACATTATCATATTGAAAGCGAACCTCACATTTTTTACAACTATTAATACCATTACTAGCACATAAAAGCAATTGATTTACGGCATTTACTGGGATGACTTCTTTATTTTTTATATAAACAATGAAACTTTGTGTATCTTTTTTTAAAACTACTTTTAAAATTGAAGAATCATTGAATCCTTCCCCTGAAAAACCAATGCTATCAAAAAATCTTTTTAATTCTTCATTCATTTAACCCACCCATTCTTTTTATATTATTAACTATAATTTGGTATTTGTCAAACCGTTTTTGGACCTCTCCTTGAATCAAAACTAATTCATTAAGTTTTATGCCTTTAAATAAACTATAAATTCTAGGAAATACTGTAAAATCAGCATTTCCAGTTTCATCACTACCAGTAAAAAAAGCCATATCATCATTATTTTTCGTTTTTATATTACTGATTTTATCGACAATAACTACTGTTTTAATTTTTTTATAAGCATAATTTTTTATTGTATTTAACTTAGTATATTCCGGAGGCAAATAAATACTGGCAGGATGATTGGTTATATAAAAACCATAACTATTTAATTCATCTTGTCTTAAAATATCTTGGGAAAATTCTTTATATTCAACTATTAAAGGCTTAGAAATTAAGCCATCTTCATCTGCAAGAGCACCATAATTAATGGCTGATGAAATGTTATTAATCAAAGTTTGATGATTTAAAGAAAAACAATCCATCGCTCCAGCTCTAATAAGAGTTTCTATTAAGGAAGGAGTCATAAAATCTTTAGTTTTTAAAGCAAAATCAAAGATATCGGTATAACCATTTCCTCGAGCCATTATGATTTTTTGGGTTATATCTTCTGTTATGTTTTTTATTATCCAAAGAGGCATATATAATTTGTTATCTTTAATATAATAATTGGAATAAGGATTGTTAATGCTTGGCTTAAAGAATTTAATATTTTTGCTTTTTAAATATAAAAAATAGGAAGAATTCTTAGGATTGTTTTTCGATTCATTTAACAATTCTATGAAAAAATATGCTGGATAATATGTCTTTAAATAAGCCATTTGATAAGCAATTAAAGCATAAGAAACTGAATGAGATTTATTAAAACCATAGTTAGCAAATTTAACTATTAGAACATATATTTCTTTCCCTATATTTTCTTTATAGCCATTTGCAATTGCTTTTTTGATAAATTTTTCTTTTTCACTATTTAAAACATCTTCTTTTTTCTTAGATATTGCCCTTCTTACTAGATCTGCTTCTTGATTGGAGTAACCAGCAATTTTAACTAATATAGCAATTATTTGTTCTTGATAAAGTAAAATTCCATATGTATCTTTTAAAATACTTTCTAAATCCGGATGAATATAGGTTACTTTTTCTTCTCCATTTTTTCTTTTAATAAATGATTCAGCATGATCTTTAGGGCCAGGTCGTCCTAAAGCAACGCCCGCGATTAAATCAGCAAATGAACAAGGTCTTAATTTTGTAAGCAAAGATTTCATTGCAGGTGTTTCAAATTGAAAAACGCCATCTGTTTTAGCACTCTTAAATAGTTCATATACTAAAGAATCATTTAAATTAATATCTTTTAAAACATTTTTGCCGAGCATATTTAAAATATTAGCAATAATAGTTAGATTTTTTAAACCTAAAAAATCCATTTTTAAAAGGCCAATGTTTTCTAAATATTCCATAGCAACTCCGGTAATAAGTTCATTATTACTGATATGAATTGGTATTACTTCATCTAAGCTTACGCTAGAAATAACTACACCAGCAGCATGAATAGAAGTGTTTTTCTTTAAACCCTCAAGATGAAAAGATATTTCATAGAGATTTTTCAACTCTTGATAATTATTTAAATATTTTCTAATTGTAGCATTGTAATAATTTTCTTTTAAACTTTTATTACCATCAATTAAATGAACAAATTTATCAAGTAAAGTTGCATCAATTTTTAGAATTTTTCCTACTTCTCTTAAAACCAGTTTACTTTTTAATGTATTAAAAGTTAGCCCTAAAGCTACTTTATCATATCCATATTTGTTTCTAACATAATTAATAACGTCTTCTCTTTTAGAAGCATCAAAATCGATATCAATGTCTGGCATTGTAACTCGTGCTGGATTTAAAAATCTTTCAAACAACAAATTGTACCTTAAAGGATCAATATCAGTAATACCTATTGAAAAGCTAACCAAAGATCCAGCAGCAGAACCACGACCTGGGCCCACTAAAATATTATTTTTTTTAGCATATAAAACATAATCATAAACAATTAAAAAATAATTAACAAACCCCATTGATTTAATGATATTTAACTCATGATTTAAGCGATTTAAATATCTTTCAGAAACATTGCCTGTTAATCTTTTATTTAAACCTGCTAAAGCTAATCTTTTTAAAAACTCAAATGTATCAACATTAGTTTTATACTCGGGAATATATCTTTGATTTTGTGGAAAATTTAAAGCAATTAACGATACAATTTCTTGAATTTTATCTTCATCAATAAACTCCAAATTTTGATAATAATTATTACTATAGTCTTTTCTTGCTTCTTGCCGCAGGTCATCTAAAAAATTTAGATATTTAATATCAGTTACTTTTAGAGCTCTTAGGTCATTTACATAAACAATATTATTAGTTAATATTTGGGCGTTATTTTTCTCATACAAACTGGCATATCCAATATAAAGATAATTATAAAAAGATAGTTTAGACCATAATTCAACGCTTTTATAGGGAATTATAGCTAACAATTCAGAAGAATATAGTTCTAAATCACTTAGATTTAACTTGTTTTTTTCTTTTAGAGTATGAATCTTTAGTAAGTTTTTATAGCCAGAATAATTAAGTGCATAAAGGTATATATCAAAGTCATTTATTTTAACTGATAAACCAATAATGGGCTTAATATGATTAGCTATACAGGCATTATAAAAATCAAGACAACCATAAAGATTTTCATCACATATAGCACAACTTTTAATGTTGTTAGCAATCAAAAAAGAGATTAAATCTGATACTTTAATCAAACTTTTTAAAAGGGTGTATTCGGTTGTAACTTTAAGTGGTGTATACATACTTCTACCTCTTAGAATATTATATAGCAAAATTTATATATCGCCAAGGAGAATTTAATGTTTAGGTTTAGTTTTTTTCAACGATAATGCTAAAACCTGTTTTTGGCCAAATGAGTAATAGGCGCTAGGATAATAATTGGTTGTTTGATCTTCAGTAATGTTCTTTTTTGCATTTAGTAAATATGTTTGAAAATCTTTTAATTCTTTAACAGACGCTACATTTAAAAACTCTTCAAAAGATATTTGTTTTTCTTCTTTAGATTTTTCTAAAATACTAATCGAAATATCTTTAGTAAGTTTTTCTTCAATAATAGATTCCTGAAGTGTGCTTTTTTGTTTGTTTTCTAAAGTAGTAGCTTTACTAATTGTATTATCAAGACGAATATAATTATAGCGTTGTAAAATAATACAATATATATTAATAATAGTACATATTATAGCATTAATAGTTGTGAAAATAGATGTAGCAATAAATAAAACTGTTATACAAGGAATTAAAGCAATTATGTGGATAGAAGAATTAAAATATAAATTTTTCTTAAAACGTTTCAAATCATCAACACTATTAATAGCACCGATACTATAGTTAGTTTGATATTTAATTACATCATCTTTTTCTTGAGATTTTTTTAGCAAACAAATTGTTTTGATAATAACTTTATAGATTAACATAATAATTTTTTTGAAATATTTAACTCCTAATTTTTCATATAATTTAATCTCCAAATCTTTGTCCATATTGTATTTCCTTTCAAAACAAGGATATTTTAACATAAATATTGCGAAAATAACAGGATATTTAATTGACAAACCTAAAATATAATGATAAAATTTTTAAGTAACGAAAAGGAGTGAGAATTATGGCTACAAAAGTAACTACTAAAAAACCTTTAAGTGGTAATAGAAGATCGCATTCTTTAAGAGCAACTAAGATGAAACAAAAACCAAATCTACAAAAGAAAACTATTAATGGAGAAAAAGTAATCATAAGTGCTAGAGAAGCTAGAACAATAAGTAAACAAGCTGCATAAAAAAATAAATGCAGTTTTTTTATGTATAAAAACAATATAATGGCATATAATAATAGTATCAAAGCGATGTAATGCTTTGATTATATAAACTGACGGGATTAATTTTTCTCCCGTCTTTTGTTTGCATTTTAAAACTCGCATCAAACTTTGATACGAGTTTTATTTATTTAATATTAATGACAAAATTATTATTTGAATCTAGTTCTACTATTAAAGTACTTCCAATAGAAATATCACTGTCGATAAGTTTATGGGCAAGTAGACTTTCAATATTCTTAGTTATATACCTTCTTATTGGTCTTGCGCCATATCTTTCGTCATATGCTTCATCAATAATTTTATCTTTAACGGCATTGGTAATTTCCACATGTAAGTAGTTTTGTTGTAAGCGTTCATTGATTTCTTTAATAATTTTATCGACGATATCTCCAACAACATCTTTCTTTAAAGAATTGAATACTATTATTTCATCAATACGATTGATAAATTCTGGACGGAATGTATTCTTTAATTCATTCATTACTAATTCCTTAGCATTATCTAATCCTTCTAGAATATATTCACTACCCAAATTACTTGTCATAATGATTATCGTATTTTTAAAGTCTACTGTTCTACCTTGAGAATCTGTAAGTCTTCCGTCATCTAAAATTTGTAAAAGAATATTAAATACATCTTTATGAGCTTTCTCAATTTCATCGAATAATACTATTGAATATGGGTTTCTTCTTACCGCTTCAGTTAGTTCTCCACCTTCGTCATATCCGACATATCCTGGAGGAGCTCCGACTAAACGAGAAACGTTAAAAGCTTCCATATATTCCGAGCAATCAATTCGAATCATGTGTTTTTCATCATCAAATAACTCATAAGCAAGACTCTTAGCAACTTCCGTTTTACCTACACCAGTTGGTCCTAGAAATATAAATGATCCAATTGGTTTTGTTGGGTCTTTAATGCCACTTCTTGCTCTAATAATTGCTTCACTAACTAATTTTAAAGCATTATCTTGACCCATGACTCTAGATTTTAATCTATCATATAAATGTAACAATTTATCTTTTTCGCTACTTACTAATTTCGAAACTGGAATGTGTGTCCAACGGGAAATGATTTCTGCAATACCTTCATCATCAACAACATCAGAAAGAATACTACTTTGATTATTATCTTGCAACTTTTTTAGTTCTTGTTCAAGTTTTGGAATAGTACCATGTCTTAGCATTGCACTAGTTTCCAAATCGTAATTGTTTTCTGCAGTTGCCAAATCAAATCTAGCTTTTTCTAGTTCTTCTTTCTTCTTATTGATTTCTTCTTTAACACCTTTTTCAGCTTCCCATTTATCACGCATTGTCTTTTCTTGACTCTTCAAATCTGTAAGTTCTTCTTCCAATTTTGCAAGTCTTTCGCGACTTAATTCGTCACGCTCTTTCTTGATTGCTTGACGCTCAATTTCCAAACTCATGATTTTACGAGTAAGTTCATCAAGTTCAACGGGAACAGAATCAAGTTGCATTTTTATTGTTGCACATGCTTCATCAACTAAATCGATAGCCTTATCTGGTAAAAACCTATCAGTAATATATCTATCAGATAATGTTGCTGCTGCAACTAAAGCATTATCTTTAATGGTAACACCGTGGAATATTTCAAATCTTTCTTTTAAACCCCGAAGTATCGTAATTGTATCTTGGACATTTGGTTCACTAACTAAAACTTTTTGAAATCTTCTTTCCAAAGCTCCATCTTTTTCTATAAACTTACGATATTCATTTAAAGTTGTTGCACCAATTACGTGAATTTCTCCACGAGCAAGCATTGGTTTTAACATGTTAGATACATCCATAGCACCAGTATCACCTGCTCCAACAATCATGTGAATTTCATCAATAAACATAATTATTTGACCATCACTATCTTTTATTTCTTTTAAGACTGCTTTTAGTCTTTCTTCAAATTCACCACGATATTTAGCCCCAGCTACCAAAGAACCTAAGTCCAGTTCCCAAATAGTATGATCTTTTAAGCTATTTGGAACATCACCTTTTACTATTCTTTGAGCAAGACCTTCAACTATGGCAGTTTTACCTACCCCGGGTTCTCCGATTAATACCGGATTATTTTTACTTTTACGTGATAAAATTCTAATTACATTACGTATTTCTTCATCACGTCCAATGACCGGATCGACTTTATTGTCTAAAACATTCTTAGTTATATCCCGTCCATATTTATTTAAAACATCTTTTAATTCTTCTTCACTACCTGGATACATATTATACCCCTCCTTTACGATTGTATTGTAACACCAAAATTAGCACTTGTCAATATCAAGTGCTAACTATTTAAAATTTGGATTTGTCGAACTTTGTCGGACTCTTTTTCTTGCTTTTGTATTACTTTAATTTTAGAATAATAAACTGTTACCCATTAGTGGGAGTGCCTGTTTAACTTTAGTATCTTGTATAATCGGGGTTTTGGCCTTTAGAGAATCAGGAGAAAGGGGAAAACCATGAGCAATAATATATTTTATCAACTTGTGATAATCTTGTTGTTTGGTATTATATATCAAAATATAGAAAAAAGGCACCGAAAATAGTGCCTAACCAATAAACAGGTGCTAACCACTAAGGGTAACACTCATATTTATAATATACCAAAATACTCATAATTATTCAAGTGTTTTTAACGTCGAACTTTGTCGGAGGATATTTCTTGCTTTTATAACGACTTAACTTTAGAATAAATAACCGTTACCCGTAGTGGGAGCGTCTGCTAACTTTTAGTAATTACTGTATTTTTTTCTGGGGGTTTTCTTCGGGAGAGGTCTTTAGTGAAAGAGGTGATGCAATGAACGACAAAACATTTTGTCAAGTAATTATAATTCTGGTACTCGTACTTTTTAGTAATAGAGGCCAAGCAAAAAGACGCTAACAATAGCGTCTACCCAAGTAGATGCTACCCACCACTATGGGTAACACTTACATATATAATATACCAAAACATCCTTAACTATTCAAGTATATTTAGTTATTTTTTAAAATATCCTTAGCAGCTACAATACCAGTTGCTGCAGCCGTTACAATATTTCCCGCTTTACCAGCACCATCACCAACAAAATAGATATTTTCGCCATCTAACTTCATATTATTATCAGTTTCTATTTCATTACTAAAGAATTTTATTTCGGGACCATATAGTAATGTTTCATCATTAGCAACTCCTGGAATAATTTTATTTAACACATCCAATCCTTCCAAAATATTTGTAATGATACGATGTGGAAGAACAAGTGCCAAATCTCCAGCGACACAATCTTTTAGGGTTGGTTCAATGAAGCCTTTATTAATTCTAGCTTCCGTACTTCTTCTTCCTCTTTTTAAATCTTTTAGAGTTTGTACTATCGGTTTACCACCTCCAAGAGTATTGGCAATTTTAGCAATTGATTCGCCATATTCTCTAGTATTTGTCACCGGTTCAGTCAAACTAATTTTAGAAATAAAAGCAAAATTAGAATTATTACTCTTCTTAGATTTTAATGCATGACCATTAACACAAATATAGCCATAATAATTTTCCTTAGTTACATATCCTCCAGGATTTGTACAAAATGTTCTTATTTCATCATCATAAGTCCTAGTTTTAATAAATATACTAGGATCATATATCGTACTAGTAATGCTTTCTAGTATTTCTCTTCGCACTTCTACTCTAACTCCAACTTCAATACTTTGCGAAGTATATAAAATATTGTGTCTATCTGCTAACATTTGAATCCATTTAGCGCCTGTCCTACCTGGAGCAATTATAATATTTTTAGTATCTACGGTATAATCCTTATTTTTTAATTTACCAGTTAATTTATAACAATCATCAACTTTCTCATAATCTAAAATATCACAACATTCAAGTATTTCCACACCATTTTTTCTTAAATATTCCGTAAAATCACTTATATATTTTGGCAAATTATCACTGCCTAGATGTTTTTGCTTAATAACTAATAAATTAGCTCCACACTTTGCAACTTTTTCTTTAATTTTTAAAGCCTCATCCATATTACTAGGAAAAACTTCACTATCCATACCGAATTTATTAAATATACTTTCGGTATAATCAATTAATTCTTCTGCTTCACTTATACTCATATATTTATATAAATTACTCTTACCAAGCTTCGGAATAAAATTAAGTTTACCATCACTAAATGTACCTGCTCCACCAAAACCTGCCATTATATTGCAAGGATTACAATTAACACAAGGAATTTTTTTCTCATTCATCGGGCAATGTCTATTACAAGCTAAATATCCTTTATCAAGTAAAGTAATTTTTAGTTTTGGATTATTACTAATAAGTTCAAATGTTGCAAATAAACCAGCAGGACCAGCCCCAATTATTACTACATCTTTCATATCACTACTCCTCATACAAAATAGCAATCCTTTTTGGGATTGCTAACTTTTTTAGCTCCCACTTTGGTAGGGTTCACCGACTTTTTTAGCTCCCACTTTGGTAGGGTTCACCGACTTTTTTAACTCCCACTCTGGTAGGGTTCACCGACTTTTTAATAATGTAATACAAGTATAACATATTTTTTTATTATTTAAAACTTTAATAATATATTTTCTAATTTTTCCTCTTCTTCTGCTAAAGTCTTTCTTTCCTTTTCAACTAATGCTTGCGGCGCTTTGTTAACGTAGTTTTCATTAGCTAGTAACTTCTTACGTCTTTCAATACTTTGTTTTAATGCTTCAATTTGTTTTTGTTTCAATGCCATATCTTCTTCACTTAATACTATTTCATAACAAATATCTAAATCATAATCCTGATATTTAACATTAAGTTTCTTTTTATTTGATTTATGAACAATCATATCAGCATTAATCTTTAACATTTTAAATATTAAATCATAATTACTATTACTATTGATAATTACTTGATAATCCTTACCTATCTTATTTTCTAATTTTACATTTCTAAACATTCTAATAAATTCGATCATTTCATTTACACTATCTAACTCTTTATTAAACGCTTCTTTTTTATTGAACTTTGGATATGTACTAATCATAATGTTTTCTTCTTTAATAGGAAGCATATTATATATTTCATCAGTTACATAAGGCATAAATGGATGTAACATTTTTAAAATACTAGTCAATACTTTAAGAAGAACTGATTTAGTTGTTAAACTTTCCAAACTAAATTTAGCAAATTCAATATAATTATCACAAAAATCATTCCAAATAAAGCTATAAAGTTCTGAACCTGCAATATTAAATTCATAACGTTCCATACTCTTAGTAACAGTCTTTATCAAATTATTTAACTTAGTTAATATCCATTTATCTTCTTCACTTAAATTATTTAAAGTATAATTACTATCGTTTAAATCTTCAATATTCATTAAAACAAAACGGGAAGCATTCCATAGCTTATTGATAAAGTTCCAAGTAGAAGCTACTTTTTCTTCATCATAACGAAGATCCATTCCTGCTGCAGTAGAAGTTGCTAAGAAGAAACGTAGAGCATCAGCACCATATTTATCGATAACATCCATAGGGTCAACACCATTACCCAAAGACTTGCTCATCTTTCTTCCTTCTTTATCGCGAATAAGTCCATGAATTAAGCAATCCTTAAATGGTCTTTTACTTGTAAAATGTAGTCCTTGGAAAGTCATTCTATTTACCCAAAATGGGATGATGTCATAACCAGTAACTAAAACATTATTAGGATAAAATTTCTTAAAATCATCGGTGATTTCTGGCCAACCTAAAGTTGAAAATGGCCATAAAGCACTACTAAACCAGGTATCTAAGACATCTGGATCTTGTACCCAATCATCACCTGGAGCGGTATCTCCAACAAATACTTCATCACCCTTATACCAAGCAGGAATTCTATGTCCCCACCAAAGCTGACGAGATATACACCAATCATAAGTTATTTCCATCCAGTGATTCATAATTTTTTCGTAGCGTGCTGGAACAAAATTTACTTTAGTATCTTTATTCTTTTGATTTTCTAAAACAGCATCTGCTAAAGGACGCATTTTAACAAACCATTGCTTTGACAAGTATGGTTCAATCATTACCCCACTTCGCTCACTATGGCCAACATTATGTGTTATTTCTTTAACAGAAATAAGTAAATCTTGTTCTTCTAAGTCCTTAATTAATTCTTCCCGACAAGCAAATCTATCAAGGCCTACGTACTTACCAGCATTTTCATTCATTGTGCCATCTGGATTAATGACAACAATTCTCTCTAAATTATGTCTATTCCCTACTTCAAAGTCATTAGGATCATGCGCTGGCGTAATCTTAACGATACCTGTTCCAAATTCTGGATCAGCATGTTCATCTCCGATGATTGGAATAAGTCTATTGACAATTGGAAGCCTTACCATCTTACCAATTAGCTTATTATAACGATTATCTTGCGGATTTACAGCAACTGCTGTGTCTCCGAACAAGGTTTCAGGACGAGTTGTTGCAACGCTCAAATAATCATCAGTTCCAGCAATATAGTATTTAATATGATAGAATGCTCCCTTTATTTCTTTATAAATTACTTCTTCATTAGATAAGGCTGTCATCGCCGCAGGATCCCAGTTAATTATTCTTTCTCCACGATAAATAAGTCCTTCTTCATAAAGTTTTTTGAAAACATAAATAACAGCTTTATTAAGTCCCTCATCAAGGGTAAATCTTTCTTTCGAATAACATAAAGATAAACCTAACTTCGCCCATTGTTTATGAATATTATCAGCATATTCATCTTTCCAATCCCAAGCATATTTAAGCCATTCTTCTCGAGTTAAACTTCTCGGATTAATACCCATATCCTTAAGTTTAGCATCAACCTTTGCTTGGGTAGCAATTCCGGCATGATCCATTCCCGGAATCCATATAGCATTAAACCCTTGCATTCTTTTAAAACGAATTAAAATATCTTGCAAAGTTGTATCCCAAGCATGGCCTAAATGAAGTTTTCCAGTAACATTTGGTGGGGGAATAACTATAGCATAGGGAGATAAATCTGGCCTTTCTTCAAAATAACCTTTTTCTAACCAGCTATTATATTTTCCTTCTTCTACCATTTTATGGTCATATTTTTTGTCTAACATAATATCTTTCCTTTCAAAAAAAAGAATGATACCAAGGAGTCATTAAGACGGTACCATCCTTTATTTAACTTTATTGTTTTAAGGCAACTTGCCGTATTTCTCCATTTGCAACCTTCAAATAATCTTAATTTTAGTTTCCACCTACCACTAAATCTCTATAAATAAGAATTTATTTTACTCCTCAAATTTCTTAAAAATACAACTCTATTTTAACAAATATTTAAAACTTGTTCAATAGTTTAATCTTTATTTTTCCGGCTTAATTTAGGTGCTGGATACTCCGGAGCTATTTCAGCCAAATTAGGTTCTGTTGCCATATTCAGATCAACATCTATCCAACTCTTAGTTACACTCATGCCATCGATTCTAGTGTGATAAACATATGTTTCGTGATACATAACCCCTATAGTGCCCTCTTCTTTTAATTGGATAGTCCAATCATGCAAGGCTTTTTCTTTTTTAGAATTCTTAGCAATCTCTTTTTGATTTTCTTTAATAAATTCTTGATAAGCATCTAAATCTTTGAAAGCATAAAAATCAGAGTTAGCAAATGTATCAGCTACATCTAATGGCGCTAATACTATAAAAGTATGGCAATAGTAATTAAAATAAATCTGTTGGTCTTCTTGATATACTGTAGAAAACTTATGCCATTTAAGCTCTCTATCAGAGTTTTCATTATCTTGCATAAAATTTCCTTTCTAGTTTCACCAATTTGTAATTAGAAAAACTTAAGATTATTTTAGCAAAATATTCAATTTTAAGCAATAGTTTGATATACATTGCCATCAAGGATAATTTCTGTTCCCGCTTCGGTTTCATTGAAATAAATCGATTCAAAAGCCGGCAAAGAAATACGTTCTAATTCAAGAGAGGCACAATCTTCATAGATAGATAAAGAATTGTCCACATTTAAAACTATTATATATTTGCTAGTAGCATAAACATTATTTTTAGGTACATTTGCTAAATATTCCCGATTATCATAATCATAGATATGGTATGTGGTATCATAGCCAATATAATAGTGTTCATTAAAATCCACTATTTCAATAGTAAAGGCTGAATACGGGCTTGTGCCATCAGTATTTAAAATATACCAATAATTATCTCTTTTAGCGATTAATTTAGAGGTATCGAGCTTACCATCAATTAAATGCGCCGGTAAACTTATATAACCGTAACGGAATTCTACTGACGTTGCTAATGCATCTTCAGATAAAGTTGCAACTCCCCAGTTATTACTATTTTTAGCAATTACTATTGTATTAGTTTGCTCTACATTATATGTCTTAATAGTATCAAAATTACTAATATTTCTTCCTAAAGCGATACTATATACGTAATCTTTACCATTTTGATGAATTAAAGCAATATTGTTATTTAAAGTAGTTGGGAATGGAGTGGTTCCATCCTTATAATAATTAGTATGATATTCATTATCATCGATTATTGGTTCAACAATTGTACAATTTGGACAGTCATAAGTACCAAGCAAAGTATTATTTAAATAGAAATATACTTTACCATTATATAAAACATCATGGTTAGGGTTATCATCAACAACAACCTCTTTTTCATCTTCTGGGTTAAGACTGTGATAAGTTCCAAAAATAGCTGCTGGGAGAAAAATTGCTAATAAAACTATAATTGTTATTAATGTTTTTTTATCTTGCATATCATTACCCCAAATTAATTTCTACTACTTCATTTTTACCATTAAATGTATATGTTAATACTAAAACATTACCATTTAAACCGTATTTAATTTCTTTTGCACAATCTTTGCCGTCAATTTTAATATTTAAATCTTTAGCTAAATTAACTTTACTATCTTTAAAATTATATACACCAATATTATTATCTTTATCAACTGAAATATAATAATTTTCTTCTAAAGCAATATATTTATATTCAGAACTCATAATTGTGCCATCTAGCTTATAAATAAGGTAATTATCTTTAGATTTAACTAAGATATAATCTCCTTTATAATCTACAATTTCGTTGGTAGTTGTAATTTTAGACGTTATTTCTTCCCCATTTGTTTTATATAGATGGTATGTTCCATCACTTCTTTTCATAACAATATTATTGTCTAACATGTATACTTCGCTATTTGTAGCATTATCATCACTCTTAAAGCCAATCACACCAGAAACAGAAGTTGAACCAATATTAATTAAGCCATAAGAATCGCTCGTATTTTTAGCTAAAACAATAGTTCCTGCTGATTCAACAAAATTAATTTTTTGTTCATTTTGATAAAATCCGGTATCAACTTCTTTATATGTAGCTAATTTTTTATTATCTTCTAAATCATATAAAATAATATTATCATTAGCTCCTGGAGCAGATGTATCAGCAATAAAGACAAATCTTTTATTAAATATTGGTAAGTAACCCAATGCGGGACTAGTAGTATTTTTGAATATATTACTTTCTTTAGCAATAAAACAGTTTGTTAAGTCAGTAGTTGATGCATCAATGCTATTAGCATAATTACAAGCATATGAACCTATTGCTTCAGTTTTTTCGGCATCAGCATAGAAATATAATTTGCCTTGGAAATAACTATAAAACTCTTGATTTTTACTAAATTCACCTTCATTTAAATTGACATCATAGTATTCCTCATCATATTCTATACGTAATGTTTTGCCATTTATATAAGCATCAAATGCTTCTTTTTTACCCGTTTGAACTAAATCTTCGTTAAATACTAATTCGGTATTATAGTCGTTACTGCTTATTCTTATTCCTTCCATAGTCATTGGATCAGCATCTTTATCAAAAACATACAATCTTCTATTTTTAGCAGTAATAATATAAGAATCTACAAAACGAATATAATCATATTCTTCTTCACTAAGTCTTACACCTTGATAGCTATAAATATAGTATGATCCATCAATTTTAACACTTATATTAGTACTATCAAAATTTTTAATTTCGCCAGGAATATTTTTACTAATTTGGTCTCCTTCTAAATCAATTAAAACATAGTTATTATTATTTGCACCTACTAAAGCTGTGCTTTCTAAAATATATCCTAAGTAATCATAATCAAAATCAATTAATGCATTTATTTCATCGTCACTAAAACTTAAAACACCATAATTATCTTCTAAGTCTTTTACTATAACACTACTTTCATTTACTTCTTTTACTAAACTGTATTCATCACTTACTTCTTTAGCTTTTATATCATATAAGAATACATTACCATCTTCTTTTTCAGTATTATCGTAGATAAAGACAAAATTATTATTAATAATATCACTACGAAAATCTACAGGAACACTATTTTCATATACGCTTTTAGCTACATCAAATTCATCTTCGTTACTGTAATAAGCAACATAACAAAGTTCTTCATCTTTATTTGTACAATCGTATTCTCCTAATTCATTTTTGTCTTCATCAATAAATATCAATTTACCATCTTCATAGCGATAATTATCTTTTTCTACTATTACTAATGGTTCTTCATTCTTTTTAGGTTCTTCTTTGTCCTTTTTAAAGACTAAAAACCACAATAATAAACCAATTATAATAAGAAGGACAACTACTCCACTTACGATAATAATTATCTTTTGTTTCTTACTTAACTGACTCCATTTACTTGACCCCTTGGCTTTCTTTTCTTTTTTCTTTTTTTTCTTATCTTCAGTATCAGTTACTTCAGGCATATCATATTGCGTATTAGTTATTTCTTCATTTTCATCAATTTCCACAATTTCATTTTTGTCCTTATTTTCCTCTTCATTCTTTTTTATTTCATTTAAGATATCATCTTCTAACATGATGTTACCTCCCTTTACTTTATTTACAAAAATATTGTAGCATATTTTTAAGTATTTTAAAAGAGCCTTATAGCTCTTTTGTAGTGTTATATTGCTTACAAGCTTTCTCTAATAATTTAAAATTACAACATCTACTTTTTATATTTGTCGGTAATTGACCATTAATATATAAATTATACAAATTCTTAGATTTATCTTTTACCCTATCTATATTACTATTTAACCATCTCAGTTGTTTTTGTAACAATATTAAGTACTTTTTCTCATTAATATCTTTAGGTTTCCTATTTAAGTTGGGCACAATATAATTATTTGGAGTTACTGGTATCATATTATTAAAATTTATAGCACCAAGTGTCCCGTTATCAATCCTTAAAAAATCTAAAGTATTTTTCATAACTAAATGTTTAGGTTTAGGATAATACAGTGGTGCAAAATATTCTACATTAACCACATTAAATAAAATTCCAATAAATGGTCTAGTATCTTTCTTACCATAGTTATAAGTCACCCTAGAATCAAAAGTTCTTAAATGATTACAATAACGCTCATCAATAATTACTAATTTTAAGTTATTCATTTTATACGCCCCCATTTCTGATAAATGTATTGTATCATAAATGGGTATAAAACAAAAGACTAAAATATTACTTTCAGTCAACTTTTTTAGTCCCCATTTATGGCTGGGTTCACCGCTTTATTAGTTTCCATTTAATGGCTGGATTCACCGCTTTATTAGTTCCCACTTTCGGCTGGGTTCACCGCTTTTTAACAACTACCAATTAGCAGTTATTACTATTATATGCATTATTTCTAATGCATATAAATAATATCATACTATTTTTATTATTTCAATGAATTTTAGTTATTTTGGAAAAAACTCACTAAATAAAAATCGACTTATTTTCGGTTTAACCTCGGTTTATTTTCAGCTTATTTTAATTTTTCATATATCCACTTTAAATAATTCATTATTTTCAATAGCTTTATTAAGAGGATATGTAAAATATTCGTCATTATCTAATTCGCTTTCAAAACACAACATTTTATTATCCAATATAGATTTAACAAAGTTATACATAAAAATCAATAAATTGTGTATGGTTTTGTTAACAAATGTTAAAAAATTGACTTAGTGTGTCTTTAAGTCACTTTCAGTCAATTACTAATTTTTAAAATCTTGATACCAACTATCTAGTTTATCTTTTACTGAATTAAATACTTTACCACTGACATCACCTAAAAAGCTAATAGCATTCTTTGTATAATAAACTAGTTCATCTTTAGCATCAATTATACTTTGATAGTTTTCTTCCCCTAGTTTTTCACGAGCAAAGTTATTTAAGTTATTTGCACCACTCTTAATTACTTCACTTGCTTTATTAAACGCTTTACTTGCTGTGTCACTAATAGTTTCTTTATATCCTGGTATCTTACTTTCAATTGCTCCATCTACTTTACTTGCAATTTCTAATACTTTTTGCTTACCACTATCTGTAAGTTCATCAAAAGTAACTCCATTAATTTCTCCGTCATAGAATAAAAAGTCAACAATACTAACAAATACCCCTTTAGCAGAATCACTAAAAGATTTATCACTAGTACTACCATTATTTATTTTAGTTAAAGAACTTTCTAATGAATTAATAACTGTATTGTCATTGCTGGAATAAGTACTTATATTAGTAGTACTATTATTATCTGAGGAACTGTTTGTACTTTGTGTGTCTTCGGTTACAATATTATCATTAGTCTTTTTTTTATCACTAGTTATATTTTTAGTAGTATTAGTGTCCTTAATAGATTTATCCGTTTTTATATCCGTTTTATTTTCATCACTTTTACGTTCTACTTCCTCACTTTGAAAGTCAACTTCATTACCACTACTAGCATCAGCATTACTAGCAACCATATCTACTATCGTATATACTTCTTTTTTATTTATATTAAGTCCTATTACTAAACCTATAGTAAGTAATAGAATGGCTCCACAGATTAAAGGTGTATTAGAGTTTTTTACATACTTCATAGAAATCACTTCCTATATATATATTATACAACAAACAGGTGGATAAGTCGACCTTCGCCGTTTTAAATGCGGCGAGGGCTTATAATTCATCACATTCCTATAATATATGGATCACTTACTGTGCCACTTCCATCATAAATATAGACACTAGAGTCTAGATATAAGACAGGGCGGGCAGAATAGCCGATGTCCGCGCTCGAGGGGTAAAAGTAGCCGTAGTAGTACACATAGAACACGAGATCCGAGGTCGATGAGTCCGGAGTAATTGTCCATTTACAGCCTTGCCCATACAACCAACTTTGTCCAGCACACCTTGCTGTATTATATGAACTTAAATTAGTTGTCCTTTCACAAGAACTAGAAAGTACACTATATCCATAATCACTTGGATACATTAATCCTATATAGCCAGTAGTACTTGTTGGTCTTCCGCTATATACTGTTGTTCCTCGCTCATATCCATAAAATGCCTCTGCCGTTGCATCTTGAGTTGAATGTCCTCCTAAATACCACGTTACATTTTCTATCATTGGTCTATATGTGTCATTTATTCCAGACTCAGTATAATCACAATTGGCAGGAACTGTTGTTGAATATCCATAGCAGTACTCTCCACCCGTTCCATTTTCACTATTCAAATATGCTCCATTTAACAAGTTCATCAAACTTGACGCTGTCCAATCATTTGTATCTGTTTTATCCCAAGCTAGTCCTCCGATTGAATCATTTCTAATTATTTTTACTAAATTTTGACCAGTTTGTCCATGTGAGTTTTCATCAAACACTCCGATTATTCTCCATAGTTCATTATTGAACCAGACATAGTTATTTGGATCTTTTCCTTCATAGCGATACCCATTTTCATTTACTACTTGCCCTGTTCCTTGGGTTGTTCCGGCTAATCCTACGATGTGGTTATTAAGGTTTGTTTGAGAAATTGTAGTAAAATCTAAATTGCATTTTACTTCTTCGCCACTCATATTAACAACTTGTAACTTCCATTCATCATATAACCATTTGCCTTCAGCACCTTCACAAGTAACATCAACTTGGTATAAACCTTTACTAGGTACGCTATCAGTTGCAACACCATCTAAATTTACTGCATAATGTATACCATCAATAACAACATCTTTGCTAAACGAGTTATTATAAATTGCCAAAATCACTCCAATCAAAACTATAACTAAGCAAGAACAAATGCTAATAATTTTCTTTTTCATAATTCATTAATTCCTTTCCTATTTCTTTTAACATTTCAATCAATTTAACTTTTAAACAGTAAGATATATATTGATTATTATCATATTCTTCTAATATTTTTATATCCAAATTATCTAACAATAATTTATTAACATTTTTTAGTTTCTTTAATCCAAAAGTATCTACTATTAATTTATCAATACCAACTAATTTTATTTTATCTTTATGTTTTACTAATATTAGATAATTTGGATATAATTTTCTTAGTATATTTACTCTTTCATTCATACTATTTCCTTTATCTGTAATAGTTTTAGGAAAAATCCTTAGACTTTTCCATCTATCAACTTTTTTAGAGTTATACTCTTGGATAATTCATGTCCTTAATGCTTATTCTTAACTAGCCTTAACCAATTAAACATCAAACATTTAGGGCTCTCCCGGGCAGAATTGCCGTTGTTCGCGCTCGAGTTGTTCAAGTTATCGGACATATTTAGTTATTAGACAAATTTGCAAATAATAATGTATTTCTACATTTTTACAGGTAATATTGTCTAATAATATAATTGTTAAAATTTAAACAAATATTAATAACAGTTATAAATTAACTTATTTTGTATATTATATATATCTTAAGTTATTAAAATTCATAATAATATTTGATATTGTTTAAATATATTATTGGACAAATAAATACTACAAATTCTTAGATATATAAGAAAAAATACTAATGTTTGTCCAATAACTGATTTTGTCCTATAATGTCAATTATCAGAAATGTCTGATAATTCAGATTGCTGTTGTTGTTCACGTTAAACACATTGTTCGAGTTCGATGAGTTCGGAGTTACATAAGAATTACCCACCCCAATATCTATTAAAAATATTATAGGCATCACTAGCTGTAGTATATGGATAACTATGCTTATAGTTTTCTATACTACTAAATAATTTATCAAAACCTATTAAATTATTGACAAATAAATACTTAGTTCGTTTAATACCTTTTTTAATATTTTCCTTACTATTACTATTTAATCTAATTATTGTTTTATTATTTATAACTTTAAAATTATATCCTAGAAATGATATACCATTTCTAGATGACGATATATATGTTTTATTTTTATTTACCAATAAATTATATTCGTTATATAATTTATTGGTAATAATATCTAAACATTCTTTTAAATATTCTTTATTCTGATGAATTATAATATAATCATCCATATATGTTACAATCTTCAAATGTAAGTTATGTATCATAAAATGTTGTAATTTTGCTAAATAAAATATAGCTAGAAATTGCGATGATTGATTGCCAATAGGCAAGCCTTTATTATATTCATATTTTGGTAAAGTTATACCTAATTTGTTTTCAAAATTACTTATTATTACATTTATATACTTTTTATTAGTACTATCAAGTATTACTTTAACTAAATTGTATTCTTCACTTGTTAAATCTTCTTTAATAAGATTTAACAAGATATTATGATCAATGCTATAAAAGAATTTAGAAATACCTAGTTTTAAAAAATAAAATTCTTTATACTTTTTAAAACTTTCAATATCTTTCTTAAATATCTTTATTGCATAATCAATACCCATATTTTTCCTAGTTGCACAATTTCTATTATTTAAATATTTACTTAATTTAGGTATAAGTATAAATCTTGATACATAATGATTTATTACTTTATCATAAATACTTTGACTCATCACCACCCTTAATTTTGGTTTATATATTAGAAATATATTATATCTTCCCCCATCATATAAATTATTTTCTAATACCCTTTTTATATCTAAAAGATATTCTAGTTTTTGTATTTCAAACTTAAATATCTTTTTTCTATTTTTAACATTCTTTCTTATTTCTTGTTCATAGACTAGTTTTAAATCACTTAAATTCACTTGCATTTATTATTTAACCATCCTGTTACCATTTTATTTATTTCAATTAACTTTAACGTTATTTTATAAAGGTTCTTTTCATTAATATGTTTCATATCATATAATCTATCTAGTAAAAAATCTAAATAAGCAATACATCCTTTAATACTAGTTACATAATAATTAATATTAAAATTATCACTTTCATAATTACATTTTAGAATCAATTCTAAAATGTAATTTGAAACAGTTCTTATTTTATCTTTATAAAAGTAATCTTTACGAGGTATATTTTCGATTAAATTATCCAATTCTATAATAAATATTTTATATTTAGAATGTTAAAATCTTTACTTATAATCTTAAACATTCTTCAATAACCTCTATTACTTTTTCTAAAGTTTCTCAATCTGATAATTTAATTCTTTTTATTAGCAAATCAAGTCTATCATTTAAATTTGCTCTATGTTTAGCCACAACCGATAATTTTATATAATCATTTCAATCTTTAAAGTCTTTTTCTTTTATTAATTTATCATTTATTAAAACTTTGTACGATACGAACAAACCATCTAATTTTTTTAAAACTTTATTTAAAGCATTATCAGGAAATCCACATTTTATCCCCGGCAGTACCATGTAATTGAATAAAAATGCAAATATAAAGGTATCAATATTATAAATACAAAAGAATTTTCCGTTTCTTTTTTTAATTAATACATATTCCTTTTCCTTGACAATATTATTGTCAATTTATTTTACGTTAAGCCCCGACTTTACGTCAAGTTTATATTTGTGTAAAATTTTAGCCATTAAACTTTTAAACATATTTTTTTCTTTCTTTTTATTTCCTACGACCCTCGCCGTTTTAAATGCGGCGAGGGCTTATAATTCATCACATTCCTATAATATATGGATCACTTACTGTTCCACTTCCATCATAAATATAGACATTAGAGTCTAGATATAAGACAGGGCGGGCAGAAAAGCCGCTGCTCGCGCTGCTGGCGCTCAAGTAGCCGCGATAGCCCAAGCGAAACACATAGTCCGAGATCGACGAGCGCGGAGTTATTGTCCATTCATATACTTGTCCATACAACCAGCTTTGTCCTATACATTTTGCTGAATCATAATCACCCAAATTTGTTGTTCTGGAACAACTACTTGCTAGTACACTATATCCATAATCACTTGGATACATGAGGCCTATGTACCCTGTAGTACTTGTTGGTCTTCCGCTATATACTGAATCACCTCTTTCATAACCGTAGAATGCATCTGCTGTTGCACTATATGTTGAATGTCCTCCTAAGTACCAAGTAACACTCTCTATCATCGGCCTATATGTATCATTTATTCCAGACTCTGTATAATCACAATTAGCAGGAACGCTTGTTGAATATCCATAACAATATTCTCCTCCAGTACCATTCTCACTATTCAAATATGCTCCATTTAACAAATTCATCAAACTTGATGCTGTCCAATCATTAGTATTTGATTTATGCCATGCTAGTCCGCCGATAGAATCATTTTTGATTATTTTGACTAGATTTTGGCCGGATTGTCCGTGAGATGCTTCATCAAATACGCCGATGATTCGCCATAGTTCATTATTGAACCAGATGTAGTTATTTGGGTCCTTTCCTTCGTAGCGATATCCATTTTCGTTCACTACTTGCCCTGTTCCTTGAGTAGTTCCAGACAAACCTATGATGTACTTATTTAAATAAGTAACACTATCTTTTTCGGTATAGTTGACATTACACTTTGCTCTGTTGGCGTTTGAAAAATCTATTACTACTCCTCCGGCTTTATTATCCCAAACAGCACTACCTAATGAACAATCAGTAGTTATATCATAATTTCCTAAGGCATGCGTAAATGGTGAGCCATTAGAATATGCCGTTAAAACTGTATCAGGGTTTCTATACACCTCTTTACTTAAAATTACTTCTGCATTTAATGTCTTACCACCATTTTCTGTTTGATTGGTTGTTAAATTTATAAATGTTACTGTAAATGTCCAGTTTTGAATTGTTGCTTCAGTACTAGAAGTTGATGAGATTGGATAAAGAGAAGCTATATTAAATAAATCGTTTGCTGTTGTTATATCAAAGCCACTTACAGTTGTGCCATCAGCATTCTCTGCTGTAACATAAGTTAAGTCTTTATTTGGTAATTCGGTTATAGGATTATTGTTAGGATCAAGGATAGTTAATACTATTTCTGGTTTTTGATCTTCTGTTGTATAAACATAATTATTAGAGTTTATATTAAAATAAACATAGTATGTAGTAGAAAAAGTATTATTAGTAGAATTAGCCAGCAATGATGCTGTACCTACTGCTGAATCACTTAATCCTCCACCACCTTCAGTAACATTAAATTGAGTAGGATTTAAAGATATATCTTTATTAACACTAAATTTTAAATTATCGGTTGTATCTGCAGTAACATTAGCATTACCAATAGCTCCTCCAGATATTTGAGCCACTACATAAGCAAAAGATACCCCAATAAATAAGACAAGGACGCTTACTATAATAATCATTCTTTTCTTCTTAGCATCCAATTCTCTAAGTTTTAACATATAATTATCAACTCCTAAACTAGTATAACAAATAACAACCATTTATCTTGTCGAATATTGTCTACCATTAATATAATATCATAAATGATACTTTTAGGCTATATAAAATTTATTAAAAAAGTAATTTTCACATAAAAGAAGACTTACCATAAAAGGTAAAGTCTTCCACATGTTCAATCGGAATAATTTATAACCCGCAACATCCGAGAGCGGCTAACATTATCGATCGGAATAATTTATAACCCGCGCCATCCGAGAGCGGCTAACATGTTCACAAGATACTTCTTGTTGCAATATTAATATACTATATTTAAAAGAGATGTCAAATTCTATTTGGTATCTCACTAAATAGTATATTCAATTATATTATATTTATCACTTTAGATAAAGATATTGGAATAAAATTCTAATTAGCTTTTTTATTTTTCTTTGTTTTTCTAAATTTATAGAACCAAACTATAAAGCCAATAAATATAATTACTAAGATAATTAAAACAATGTGAGAATATTTATCAAATATACCTAATATTGATTCCCAATTATCTCCTACTCGGTTACCAATAAAAATTAAGACAGTATTCCAAATAAGTGAACCAACTGTAGTATATGCTAAAAACTTAAGCATTGGCATTTCACTCATTCCCGCCGGAATTGATATTAAACTTCGAACTATGGGAACAAAACGGCAGAAAAATACAGTTATATTTCCTTTTTTGTCGAACCATTCATCTGCCATATCGATATCTTTTTCTTTAAGTCTTAGTATTTTACCTATTTTACCAGATACTATTTTTTTTAATCGTTCTTTATTAAAGATTTTACCAATAAAATATAGGGCTATAGCGCCGATTACAGAGCCAAGAGTTGCTGCAATAATCATAATTACAACATTTAAGTTAATTGTTGTAGTTAGAAATCCTCCACCGATTAAAATTACTTCTGATGGTATTGGTGGAAAAATATTTTCGATAGCAATTAAGGCAAATACAGCAAAATAACCATATTTACTCATGAGGGACAACATTAATTCTTGCATAACACACTCTCCATTCAATATTGATTTTAACAAAATAAATGACAGATAGCAACAACTTTGCAACAGTTTGACAAACTTAAGGCTTTAAAGCAGTAATTGGCAAAATGTAAATGCCTGTTTCAGGATCTTTTACAACTGCATTAAAATTACTTGTTATTATACACATAAATTGAGGTTTAATTATCATATTGTCATAAAACTTTTGTAAAGTTATTTTAGCCTCTTCAACTTTATCGTACCCTAATTTTATTTCTACTGCCGCATAAAGACCATCGGCAAACTCTAATATAGCATCAACTTCCAATCCAGAAACATTATCACGGAAATGGAATAGATGACCTCCCAAATGCTCAATATATATTCTTAAATCTCTTGCAACTAAAGATTCAAACATAAAGCCAAATGTTTTTAAATCGCTTAATAATTTATCTGCATTTAAATCCAAACAAGCACAAGCAAGAGAAGGATCAGTTAAATGTCTTTTCGGAGATTTTCCAAGTCTCTGTGGAGAACGATAATTCTCGCTATATGCTTCTTGATTTTCGATTATATGAAGACGATTTAATACATCTAAATAATCGTTTAAAGTTATTCGGCTTTCAATTAAATCAGTATCTTCGTAATCATCAATATCTTTTATAATTGTTTGATTGCTTACTATAGTAGATTCATTTCTAGCAAGTGACTTTAATAACAAACGCATTTTATTTTTGTCTCTTTTTTTATAATCGTTCATATCTTTATCTAAAATAGATTCAATATAGCTTTTAGGTATTGATGTTGCATTTTCCCTTTTAGTTTTAATATTGCTTGGCCATCCTCCTCGAACAACTAAATTAGCAATATCTTTTATATCAATCTTGTTTAAACTGACATTTTTTTGAGTACCATTAAGCATATCTGAAAGCGATGCATCACCAGTAGATTCCTTAGATTCATATAAACTCATAGTATACATTCTTACTTTGCCTATTCTACCTGCACCAGAATGTCTAATTTCTTTTTTTACATTTTCATTTAATTCGGTTGAGCAAGTCAAAATATATTTTCCTTTTGTTGAGTCTTCATCGCATTTTCTTCTTATTCGATCCCATATTTTAGGGACTAAACTCCATTCATCAATTAATTCTGGTGTCTCTTTATTTAATATCAATTCTAAATCTAATTTAGCTTGGGCAAATGTTTCAGCATCATCTAAAAACACAGAACTTTTCGCGTGCTTAAATGACAGCCATGTTTTACCACACCATTTGGGGCCTTCGATTGATATTGCTCCAAAAGTACCTAACTAATCATCAATTTTTTTATCGAGTAATCTTGGCAAATATTCATTTTTTAAGACTTTTGATATACAATTTTTAAGGCTTTTGATATACAATTTTTAAGATTTCTTTATAAGTATTAGTATTGTTTCTATATGATAAGTATAGCTAAACATATCTAAAATATAACTTTTCTTTATCTCATAAATACTACTTATAAGAGTAAAATCTCTAACAAGGGTTTGTGGATCACATGATACATAAATAATCGCATCTGGCTTTATTTTTAATAAAACATCTATGATATTTTTAGTAAGACCACTACGAGGAGGATCAACAATAATTTTATTAAAATCTGGCTTTATTTTAGATATAGCAGTGCTAGCATCATTGATTACAAATTGGGTATTATTTAAATCATTAACGCGAGCATTAAATAAAGCATTAATTATGGCATTAGGTACTACCTCAATACCTAATACCTTTTGAGCCTTTTTAGCAGCCATTAAACTTAATGTACCTACCCCACAATATAAATCTAGCACTTTATCAGAAGAGTCTATATTATCACTTATGATTTGAAATAATTTAGAAGCAATGTAGGGATTAATTTGAAAGAATGAATCATAAGAAATTTTAAACAATAAATTATTCATTCTTTCAAACAAGGAATTTTCGCCATAATAAGTTTTATTATTTACAACAATACCTACTAGTTTTATTTTAGATTTTAAATAAGTAATATCAATATTTAAATTATCATTACTATTAATAACAATTAAAATTTCGGCATTTTGATTACATCTGATAGTTACTTCGCCATTACAGATGTTAAATCTTTTTATTAAGGGAATTGAGGCATTTATAGCAGGATTTGCAAGAAAGCAATTAGTTATTTCGACTAAATTATGGGTTTTATTGCTATAAAAACCAAGCTTATAATTATTTGCTTTTAAAGTAATTTTATTGCGATAATTATAGGGATTAGTATTAGTAATTACTTCTGGATTAATAACTATGTTATGTTTAGAAAATAAGTTTATTATTTTTTCTTTTTTATATTTTATGGTATCTTTATAAGCTATATTTTGCAGTTGACAGCCACCACACTTAGAAAAATATGGACATTTAGCATCAATTCTAAGGGGGGATGACTTAATAATTTTTATTAACTTAGCTTCATTATATTTTTTCTTTTCTTTAGTAAGTTCAACTTCAACAATATCTTCTGGAACAACTTTATCGATAAATGTTACTTTATTATTTATATAACCAATACCCCGTCCCAAATCATCAAATCTTTCAATTTTCACTTGCACTTGCCTCACCAAGTAAAATTATAAAACACTTATGTAAATTAATAAAGCATTTAAGTTATAATTTCCAAAATTTAGCAAATATTATAAATGGTGATGAGCATGAATAAAATAGTTGATAGATTAAAAAAAGAATTTAATAAAACTCCAGATTTAATAATTAAAGAAATTCAAATAAATTTATTTAATATAGTATATGTATTATATTTAGAAACTGTAAGCGGAAGTAATAAGGTTAATGATTATATTTTAAAAAACTTAATTGTAAGCAAAGATAAAATTAGTAAACACAATATTAAATCTTTTTTGGCGGGGCCAAATACTAAAACGATTAAAAATGCTGATGAAATAGAATATTTTTTAACTAATGGATTTACTATTGTAATTCTCAAAAATAATATTTATGCTGTTGAAACAAGAGCAGATATCAATAGAAGTGTTGCTAATGCTGATGTCGAAAAAGCTATTAACGGGCCAAAAGATTCTTTTACGGAAAATTATCAAATAAATTTAGGACTTATTAAAAGAAGATTAAAGTCTCACAATTTAAAGATAGAAAACCGCGTTGTAGGGAGAAAAACAAGTACGCAAGTAGGACTTTTGTATTTTGATGATATTGTTGAAGAAGAAGCTGTTGCAGAAGTTTTAAAAAAAATTGAGAACATTGATATCGATGGTATAATTGATTCAAGTTCACTGGGTTTTTTAATTGCAGGGGAAAACAATAATGTATTTCCAACATTTTTGCAAACTGAAAGGCCCGATATGGTAGCAACAGCTCTTTTAGAAGGCAAGATGGCAATAGTTATTGATACTACTCCATATGTATTAATTATTCCTGCGTTTTTTATTGATTTTATTAATCCAAATATTGATAATTATTCCAAAAGTAAAAATATTAATTTTATTAAAATTTTAAGGCTGTTCTCTTATTTTCTATCTATGATTGCTCCAGCATTATATATTGCCATTATGAATTACAATCAAGAGACTATTCCAACTAGTTTACTCGTCGATTTTGCTATTCAAAGAAATGGGGTTCCTTTTCCCACAATTGTTGAAACTTTATTAATGCTAGGCGTGTGCGAAATATTAAGAGAAAGCGACTTGCGTTTTCCTTCAAATTATGGTTCTGCTATATCCATTTTAGGAGCTATTGTTTTGGGAGAAGCATCTGTATCTGCTGGTATTGCTTCCCCGATTACAATAATAGTTATAGCTATTACTTTTATATCAAGCTTAACTTTTAGTAATGTAGAAATAAATAATTCTCTTCGTTTTTTTAGATTTATTTTTATTCTTGCTGCTGGCTTTTTTGGCCTTTATGGTATTACTTTAGGATTATTGTTTTTCTTAATATATACTACTAATATTACTAGTTTTAATAAACCATTCTTTGCTCCTCTAGCGCCATTTAATAAAGAATATTTTTTTAACACTGTAATAAAAAAAGCAATAAAAAAAGATACCAAGCGAAGTACGTTACTTACAAATAAAAATATGACCAAACAAAAAAGCAAGGAGGAAATGTGAAAAAAATAATTTTAATAATAGCATTATTTCTATTGACAGGTTGTTATGATTATAAAGAAATCAATAACTTAGGTATTATTTCCGCAATTGGTGTTGATTATCAGGATGATGAGTATATTGTTACTTTAGAAGTATTAAATGATCAAACAGATAAAGATTCTAATAAAATTAAAACCTATACTAAAACCGGTAAAGACCGTTCTTTAGCTAAGGCTTTAGAAAAGGCTGTAGATTTACTATCTAAGAAAGCTAATTATACCCATGTAAAATTGATGATTTTAAGTGAAAGTATCGTCGATGGAAGATTTGATTCCATAATTGACTTTTTTATGAGAAGTACTTATTTTCGAGAAAACTTTTATGTAATATCTTCATTAGATAATAAACCTGAAGAAATACTTAAAACTACCACCGATGAAAATCCGGTCGCTAGTAGCGCAATTATCGATTTATTAGAAAGTTTGAATTATTCAAGTAATAGTGGCGTTTTAAAGACGTTTGATCAAGTTGTAGAAGAAATTATTGCTTTTGGTAAAGATACTTGTTTTTCGAATATTAAATTAGATGACAAACAGTTTAAAATTGCTGGTTTAGCAATTTTCGATAAATACCAATATAAAGCCACATTAGATAATGATGAAGCCACAATATATAATATACTTAGTCACAATTTTTATCGACCAATAATTTCGAAGGAATATGATGAAAAGTATTTCTCCATTGCTATTTCAGAAGGAGAAATAAAAATAAATACTTCAAACAAAATAGAAATCAGTGGAAATTTAACCGGTAAAATTATGGATAATGAACCAAATTATGACATTAGAAACTTAAAAGTATTAGATAATTTAAATGAGGATTTTCAAAAAGTTGTTAACAAAAAGATAAGTGAGTTTTTTAAAACTATTCAAGAATATAAAAGTGATATTTTATTTTTAGCTGAGGCGTATTACCAAAAAAATAGAATTAAAGAAGAAAACTTTTGGGTAAACCTAGATATTGAAAGTAATATTGATTTTTATATCAATAAAAAAGGATTAATATATGAGGTGCATGATGAAAACTAATAAAGGAATTTTAGGATATTTTTTATCACGAAGTCTTTTTCTAGGAGGAGGCATTTCAACATTATTTTTATATAGTAGTAAAGATGCTTATTTAGCAATAATTCTGGGTACTATATTAGGCATTGGTATTATTTATATAACATCTTATGTTAATAAAAATAGCAATGTATCATTAAAAGAACTTATTGCTAAGAAAAATATATTAAATATAATAATTCGAATAGTATATATCATCTATCTTTTATTTTTAATATTTATTATTTTAATTATTTTAGCAACTTTTCTTTATTCTTATTTCTTGCCATTTACACCATCTGTAGTTTCTTGTCTCCCATTTATATTTTTAGCTACATTTTTAAATCCTAAAAATATAAATAAGATAACCTATGTTGCTCAAGTTTTATTTGTCATAAGCCTGTTTTTAATTTTTATAAAAACTATTTTATTAGTTAATGAATTTGATTTTAGCAACATTTTACCAGTATTTAGTGTTAAGCCACAAGATTTACTAAAAACTACAATTATATTTACAGTTCTTTCAACAGCTCCATTTATAACTTTAGTTGGAGAAAAAATAGAATTTAAACAAAATTTAAAATATTATTTGATTAGCATGACTACAATATTAGTAGTAGTATTTTCAATAATTATTGTTTTAGGAGAATGTGTAAACATTTATAGTTATCCGGAGTATTCCGTTTTAAGGAAAATAAGTTTATTTAATTTTATAGAAAATATTGAAAACTTTGTTTCAGCTGGTTGGTTTTTTGATATATTTATAGCTTTATCTCTTTGTTCCTTAAAGTTTAAAGAATTAATAAATGCCAAAAGAAATATTATTCCTTTTGGGATAATATTTATATTACTCATTATTGTAAGTGAATATGTGGCTAACAACTTTTATAATTCAATAGCTATTTATAAAGTTTTTCCATGGATTATGTTAGGATTTATCACAATTTTACTCTTATTATTAACTATTAAGATAATCATTAAGAAAAAAAGAGCTGTTAATTAAGCCCTTAAATCCAACGGGAAATGTAAATTACCCGAGTTGTATATTCTTCATAATTGTCAAATATTTTTAAAATAGATTTAATGATTTCTTTTAAGATGTCTTTAGTATCCCGGCGAACTTTGATATTAAGAATTTGCTTTTGCATTTCTTTTCTAAACATATAGTCATCTATATATTTACTAATTACATGATCTAATTGTTTAACAGATTCAACATCCTCAGGATTATTAATATCAATTTTAAATATATATTTTTGATATAGACTAATTAATTTATCCCCAATTCTATCCTCTTCATAAGGAGTAAATTCAATTATTTTATAAAAATTAGGACAATATTTTAATATTTGTTTATTTCTATCCATATAATCACCTTACCATTAAGTAAATATTACTACAAATAAGGTGTTTTGTAAATAGCAAAATAGTGATATAATTGTGATAATAGAGGTGAGATATGGCAACACGTAAAAGATTAAAAAAACAAGTCTATTTTGTTTTCGCGGGATTAATATTAATTATTGGTTTAATAATATTTGGAATAAATAAATATAAAGAGTATCAATATCATCAAACTTATGAATATAAGTTATTAGAACAAGGATATAACGAAGAAGAAGTAACAACAATACTTGATAACTTTAGTGATAATGAGCATTTGGATTATTTTTTAAATAATGATAAAAATAGCAATATTGTTAAACTATTAGATGAAGAATATTACTTGGATAAGCACTTTTATGATTATGTGGCTTATTTAGAAGAAAACCAGGATTTAAGCACCAGTAGCATAATTAGAAATATCAATGTCCATCTAGATAAAGATTTTTATGAAGTTGAATATGAGACAGATACAAGTTTAGACACCCAAATGCTTGTCAATAAATATTATTTGCTTAGCAGTGATTATGCACCAGACGATTTAGTAAGCGTTCCACAAACCTACTCTTGGGGAGAGTTAGGCAGTCAAAAAGTACGAGAGGTTGCCTATAATGCATTTTTAGATATGTGGAATGCAGCAGAGCAAGAAGGATATTATTTAATGATTAATTCTTCATATAGGTCTTATCAAGATCAAGAAGCTGTCTACAACAATTATAAAAGTTCAAGTGGACAAAAGTATGCTGATAGTATTGCGGCAAGGCCAGGGTCTAGCGAACATCAAACTGGTCTAGCAATCGATATTTTTAGTAAAACCAATACTAACCGCAATAGTTTTACGGATAGTCCGGAAGCAAAATGGTTAGAGGAAAATTCTTATAAATACGGCTTTATTTTAAGATATCCAGAAGATAAAGTAGATATTACAGGTTATAGTTATGAGTCATGGCATTTTCGCTATGTCGGAGAAGACATTGCAACATATATTTACGAACATGATATTACATTTGAAGAGTATTATGCTTACTTTTTAAAAAAATAGAACAAATAAATAATTTGTTCTATTTTTGACAATTTGGACAATAATAAGTACTTCGACCGCCGACTTTAATTTTAACTATTGGGGTGTTACAGATTTGACAATGTTCCCCTTCTTTTTTATGAACCATTAAAAACTGTTGAAAACGGCCAGTTACACCTAGAGATGAAGTATAGCTTTTAATAGTAGTTCCCCCATATTTTATGGCTTCCGTAATAATCTTTTTAGCAGAATCCTTGATATTTTCGCAATCTGACAAGGTAATATCTTTCCCTTTTTTTAAAGGATTAATGTGGGATGCAAATAAAACCTCATCAGCATAAATATTTCCAAGGCCAGAAATAATACTTTGATCAAGCAAAATTGTTTTTAAAGGTAGATTCTTAGCATGAATTTTATTATATAAATATTCAGCAGATAACTTATCACTAATTGGTTCAATACCTTGTTTTTTTATTGCTTCAGTACTATCTAAATCTTCTTTTTTAATCAAATTCATTCTTCCAAATTTTCTAGTGTCATGATATCTTAAATCTGTACCATCAGTAAATGTAATAATTACATGTTCATGTTTATTTATCTCTTCAGCATGGCCTTTAACAAAGAATTTTCCTTCCATTCGTAAGTGACTTAGTAAATAGTAATCATCCAAATCAAATATTAACCATTTACCCACTCTTTTTATATCGATTATTTTTCTGCTAGGAAGTAACTTCTTAAATTCCTCTAAATTACTTTCAATCATCTTAGGATATATTACATTAACACTTTTTATAGGTTTATTTAATATCATATTTTTTAAAGTATTTCTAACAGTTTCTACTTCTGCTATTTCTGGCATAATATCACTTCCTTTTATTTTACCTCATACCAATTAATACCAGTATCTATTTCGACTTTTAATGGTACATCTAATGCATACACATTTTCCATTTCTTCTTTAATTATTTTTTTAACTAATTCTAGTTCGCTTTTTTTAACATCGACAATAATTTCATCATGAACTTGCAAAAGAATTTTACTAGTTATTCCTTCTTTTTGAAAACGATTATAGACTTTAATCATAGCCAACTTCATTATATCTGCACTAGTACCTTGAATTGGGGTATTCATAGCCATACGTTCCCCAGTACTTTTTATTATGTAATTAGGATTATTAATTTCATCAATTACTCTTTTGCGTCCAAATAAAGTTTTAACATAGCCGTTTTCATGCGCAAAAGCAACAATGTCTTCAGTATATTTTTTTACTTCTGGGTATAATTCAAAATATTTTTTAATAAAATCATCAGCATCCTTTTTAGATATATGAAGGTTTTCTCCCAAACCAAAGCCACTAATACCATAAACAATGCCAAAAATTACCGCTTTGGCAGTCCGACGCATTGTTTTAGTTACAGCAGATGTTGGAATACCATAAATGTCACTAGCAACTTTAGTATGAATATCTAAATCATTTTGAAAAGCTTCAATTAACCCTTGGGACTTGGATATATGTGCCAAAATGCGAAGTTCAATTTGCGAATAATCAGCACTTAGAAGCAAATCATTAGTTGGAACAAAAGCTTTACGAATATTTCGGCCTAGCTCTTCCCTAACAGGAATATTTTGTAAATTTGGATCAACTGATGAAAGACGACCGGTTCTAGTTAATGTTTGCTTATAAATAGTATGAATTTTTCCATCCGTTAAAATATAATTGCTTAAGCCAGCTACATAAGTGCTATTTAATTTAGTAAGTGCACGATAATCGAGAATTTTTTCTGCAATAGGATGATCTTGAGCTAGCTTTTCTAATACTTTAACATCGGTTTTATAACCAGTTTTATTCTTTTTACCCTTGGCAAGCTCCAATTTATCAAACAAGACTTCTCCAAGTTGTTTAGGACTATTGATATTAAATTCCATACCTGCTAAATTATAGATTTTTCGCTCTAAAAGTTCAATCTTAACTTCTATTTCGGAACCAATAGTATCTAAAACTTCTCTTTCTACTTTAATTCCTGTCATTTCCATGTCAGCTAAAACTTTAACCAAAGGCATTTCAATACTGGCAAATAATTTATAATCGTCTTCTTTTTCCATCTTACTTTTAAATTCCGGAGCAATATTATATAAAAAGATAGCTTTTTTAACAATTTCTTTAACATCAGCAAAATTATTCTTCTTTAAATTAGTAAAAAACTCAATATTACTATCAAATTGATTAGCTAAATATGCTATATCATCTTTACCACTATACCCCAGAACATAAGCGGCGATCATGCAATCAAATATACCATTAATAAGTGTTTTAGTAGCACAAATTACTTTTTTTAAATCATAGGTTATAATATCTTTATTTTTAACTACTTCAATTGCTTTTTTAACTAATTCTTTAGGTACATAATAATTATTTGTTCCATCAGTAATGCTCATACCCACTATATTGGCAATATGATAATTTTCATCATCTATCTCTAAGTATAAAGCAATTTTATCATTTAATATTAAATCATTTACGGAAGTAATTATTTTATAAGATATTTCTTCTTCCTTTTTAGGAATAACACTCGTCTTAAGCAAAGAGAAAAATTCTAATTCTTGATATTTTTCCTTTAACTTTGTATCATCTTCCAAGTTAAATTTCAAATCTTCAAGGGTAATATTTAAAGGGACTTCCCGGTAGATAGTAGCTATTTTCTGACTCATATAAGCATTATCTTTACCAAGTTCTAATTTTTCTTTAACTTTACCGGAAATATTATCTAAATTTGCATAGATATTATCAAGAGTTTTATATTCTTGCAAAAGCTTTAAAGCTGTTTTTTCCCCAATACCTTTTACACCAGGTATGTTATCTGAAGCATCACCCATTAAAGCTTTTAAATCAATTATTCTAATCGGTTCAATTTGGTAATCTTGAACAAATGTCTCATAATTATATCGAATAAAACCGGTTTGTTTTAATAATTTCACTTCTGTTTCAGCACTAATTAATTGTAATAAATCCTTATCACTGGAAACAATAACTGAAGCAAAATCAGGATCGGTTTCGGTCATTTTAGAAATTGTCCCAATAATATCATCAGCTTCATAAGGGGCAAGTTCAAAATGTTTAATATTCATAGCATCTAGAATTTCCCGAGCTATGGGCATTTGAATTTTTAACTCTTCCGGAGTTTGCACCCGACCTTCCTTATAGAAATCAAATTCTTCTTTACGAAAGTTTTTACCAATATCAAATGCTACTGCCATATATTCAGGGTTTTCTTCAGCAATTATTTTATTGAGCATTGAAACAAAGCCAAATAATGCATTAGTTGGAAGTCCTTTCGAATTTTTCATCATATTACCATTATAAGCAGTAGCATAATAACTTCTAAACATTAAATTATTTCCATCAACTAAAATCAATTTTTTTACCATATAAATTCTCCATTCTTTATATAGTATATCACATATTTTTAGTTAACTTAATCTTTTTCTAGTCATATTACTTTTTGCTTCAAATAAACAATAATTTTGATAAATAGACAAGATTTTACATAGATATTTTATTCCTCTTTGAGTATATTTCAATACTTCATTATTATTAAGACCAAATATTTTCGATAATTGGTGCAAAGAATAGATATTGCCATCATATAAGCCTAGACGTAGCTCTGTAATAAATTGATATTTTAAAGGGATTGCCTCAATAAATTCTTTTGAATTAGGATTATTAACAATGAGTTCTTGGGCCATTTTTAAATCTATATCGGTTTCCATTTCTTCTTGGGTCCGATAAATATCAAGTTTTTTGCGAAAATTACTGAGTGTACTCATCCTTCTTTGTTTATCAAAATAGTCTAATTTATCAACACCCATCTCTGCTTCCATATAGCCTTCGCCATATAGTATTTCAAATAATTGATGATATAAAGCATTTTTATCGGCACTTTTATAAAGGTATGCTATCTCTTCATCAGTCGCATTTAAATAATCCTTTAAATATTTGGCTTTTAGGTTATCTGTATATTTTGGATTAAGCAATTCTTGTAAATGCCAAATAATATCTTTTATTTTTGTAAATTCGTCTTGGTCATAACATTTCTTTTTTAAATTATAACCAAAGCAAGAATATAGCTCTTCTTGTTCCTCATTTGATAATAAACCAATCTTTTCTAAAACGGTAGGAACATCACCATCAATTAAAGCCCAAAATTCAAGATAAACATTAGTCATACTTTTTGCTAAGCGTAAATTTTCAGGACTTCTAATGGCATCTTTTATTTTTCTTAAGGCATTCATTTTAATTTCTATTAATTCATCACGTGATATTTGTAAAATTGCAGAAATTCTTGTAATATTACTAGCTTTAGAATATAACATGCTTGGATTTTCTTGATCTTGTATGCCATAACTCATTCTAATAATTAACTCTTCTAATTTAGTTAATTTGTTTGTTAAAACCCACTTAACATGGGAAATGGTATCAATTCTATCTATATATTCATCTAAATAATCATCTACTAATTCATCACTTATGGCATCAAGTGATGTACTGGTTACTTTATTTAAATGTTTTTCTATAGAATTTTCGCTCATAATTAACTCTTTAACTAAATTTTCAACGTTTAAATTATTTAAATTATCACCAAGCTTAGTTTGTAATCTTTTTATTCTCTTTAAATCGGAATTGAATTTTATAGGAAACCTAATTGTACTATCCAAATTAGGAATATTTACTAATAACGCATTATTTACTCTATATGTAACATAAGAAATAAACGGTACAACATTAGGATACTTATAATATTTAATAGCTTTAAATAAGGCAATACTTCCCTCTTGAAACAATTCATCAAATTGTTGATCATTTTTACTATACTTTTTAGCTAAATTTATTACTAAATAGATATTTCCAATAAATATTTTTTCCCGAAAAGTCGCTTCATCTTTACATCCATCTTTAATACTTTGTAATATTTCTATATTTTCTTCCTCACTTAATTTTGGTAATAAATCAGCATTTTTTATCGTATCTAATTCTATAATCTTCTCTTCTTGTTTTAAACTCATAATATTTCCCCCTTTAATTAGCTATATATTTTAACATAAAAATAACATTTTGAAAATAAAATTTATTAGCGAGGTAAAAATATGTTGTTAAATTTATTAAATATTATTAAGGATATGCTATTTTTTACGGGAAGTTATTCGAATAGTATATTTCCTGATCCTTTAAGTATGGAAGAGGAAGAAGAAGAAATAAAAAAGATGCTTGCTGGTGATAAAAGGGCCCGCAATAAGCTTATAGAACACAATTTAAGATTGGTTGCTCATATTGTCAAAAAATTTGATTCCAAAGATAATACTGATGACTTAATAAGTATTGGAACTATTGGGCTTATCAAAGGAATAGATTCCTATAAAAACAACAAACAAACAAGAATTACGACTTATGCAGCAAGATGTATCCAAAATGAACTACTAATGTATTTTCGAAGTAATAAAAAAAATGGTATAACTGTTTCTTTGAATGATGCTATTGGTTATGACAAGGAAGGAAACGAAATAAATTTAATCGATGTAATAAAAGATAATCAAAAGGATCTTTTTGAAGAATTGGAAATTAAAGATAATGTAGTTCTTCTAAATAACTACTTAAGGAAACTAAATGAAAGAGAAAAAGAAATTATTATAAAAAGATATGGCTTATTTAATACAAAAGAAATGACTCAAAAAGAAATAGCTAAAGAATTGAAAATATCTAGAAGTTATGTATCAAGGATTGAAAAAAGAGCACTTACTAAAATGCTCACTGAATTTATAAAGAATAAAAATATTAGTTAGGAATTGTTTATGCACTTAAGCGAATCGGCGAATCAATTGTTCCGTTTCCACCAGCATAAGCAACATTAGATGAAAGATAAAAGACTGGGCGCACCGCATAGAAATACGTACTCAAATAGTCGTAGCCGACATAGCCAGTCGCGTGCACATAGAACGAAAAGTCCGTATAACCCGAATGGCGCGAAATAGTCCATTCCCATAAGCCCATGTACATCCAATTACTAGTTGTTGCTAATCGAT